>Ga0214919_10000458_pt1 | contig 69476 bp, 70 predicted proteins | sample LL1503_MetaG_FD_177994 | JGI IMG/M metagenome (GOLD analysis project Ga0214919, IMG submission 177994) | Freshwater microbial communities from Lake Lanier, Atlanta, Georgia, United States - LL-1503 | ecosystem: Environmental > Aquatic > Freshwater > Lake | place: USA: Georgia | collected... | reverse complement strand
GAATTGTCGGCGCATCGTCGTACGTCAGGAAACGGCCACCATGTGAGCGCAAGATAGGGAAGAACCCTTTTTCGTAAATGCGATATTCGTCGGGGTTGGTCACGGTGAAGTGAGCAATAAAACGAACTGTTGTATCGGTAGTCATGGGTGCCTTTCAAAAGCGATATTTCAGTCTCTCAAACAATCGCTTGAGATGGGTCACTGACAGAGTTCTGGTGGCGAACGCCCCAGGCTGAGGCCCACCAACACGCAACAGCACCAACGAGCAGTGCTGCTCGCGGACTCCATAGTTGACAGATGATGCCCATGATGGGTCCACCAATGGGAGTGCTTCCGAGAAAGACCATTGCTTGCAAGGCCAAAACGCGGCCGCGCATTTGTGTGTCGGTGCGCATTTGAACAATGGCTGTCGATGCGGTCATAAAGACAACACCCGAGAACCCCATGAAGATGCCAAGTGGATATGCGGACCACATGGATGGTGCGGCTGCCAACGTTGCAAGGCTGATTCCGAATAGTGCCGCCGCATTGGCGACACTTCGCACGGAAATAGTTCGGCGGCGTGCAGTGACAAGAGCCCCGAGAAGTGAGCCGATGCTAAGAACCGAATACAGAATGGTGAAGTTCGTATCACTTCCGTGAAAAGTTTTTTTCACGAAGAGGGGAAGGATGGTACCGAAATTGAATGCCAACGTGCCGACAACGCCCATCATGACGAATGGAACAAACAGTTCGTGGACTGACCTGATGTAAGTGAAGCCGGCACGAATTTGACCCTTTGCTTTTTCGGTTCGTTCAGAGGAAAGTATCTCGCTGATGTTCATACGCCACAGTCCCCAGATAACCGCGAGGTAACTGATTCCGTCAATTGCAAAGCACCATCCGTATCCAACAGTGATCACTAATAATCCGGCCAATGCAGGACCGAAAATTCGCGCACTCGTCATGAGAGCAGAATTCAGACTGACGGCATTTTGTACCAATTCCTCGGGCACCATCTCGACAACCAAAGATCGACGAGGAGGATTACCGAAAGCGGTCGTCAACCCACCGAACGCAGCAATTGCATAAATTGCAATCAGTGATGCATGGCCGGCGAAAATCAGCCCAGCCAACATGAAGCTTTGGGCCATAGCAAGGGCCTGAACCATGATCAGCATGCGGCGCTTGTTCTGGCGGTCGGTGACTACACCTGCCCAGGAACCAAACATCAGAACTGGCAGGTATTGGCACGCAGCTAGCCCTCCCATGGCAATGCCGTTGTTGTGGGTGATGTGTAGCACGAGGAGTGACTGAGCAATAGTGGTGAGCCAGTTGCCCACTTGAGAGATGAACTGACCACCGAAGAAGAGTCGAAAGTTGCGTACAGTCAACGATGCAAATGTTGTCTGAACGCTTTGTCGTACACGTGTCAGCACTTCTACACGGTACTTGCAGGCACGAAATTGATTCGTACCGAGCTAAATGGAGCGGGTGACGGGAATCGAACCCGCATAATCAGCTTGGAAGGCTGAGATTCTAGCCATTGAACTACACCCGCGTATTGGGTGTCTAGGTTACTGGCTAGTGTCGAAAATCCCAGCCTGTTCGTGATGGGCAGGGAAGAACGTATTGTGGAGCCCATGGAGAAAACCCCGTCAAAGAGAAGCGACGGTTTGCGAACGATCAGCAGGATTGTTGAGTTCGCCGCCAAAGAACTTGATGAAGTAGGGGCTGTTCAGTTCAACCTGGATCGAGTTATTGAAAAGTCAGGCGTATCGCGTGGGTCTGTGTATCACCATTTTGGGGATCGTGATGGACTCATCCTTGCGGTTGAGGTTTCTGAAATTGTTCAAATTCTCACCTCGGGAAACGAGCGAATGAGGCGTCTCTTCTCTGAATCGTCGTGTGGAGAGGAAATCATTAAGGGGATGGAGGCTGCGATCCGGGCGGGTACACAGGGCAAAGGACGCAATTACCGCCGCCGAAGAATTGCCAGTCTCGCAACGGCACAACACAGCCCTGCGATTGCTGAGGCCCTTGCCGACCTGCAATTGAAAGAAACGGACTATTGGGCGGCAACACTGAACATCGGCGCTGAACGAGGATTGATTCAGCCGTTTGAACCGCTTCTCGGCACAGCCGACGTTATTCAGTCTCTGCTTGTTGGACGCATTCTGGTTGACCTCCTCGAAGATGATTCTCGCGACAATCTCTGGATTGCATCTGCTGTTGAGGTATTTCGGGCCCTCTTGCGTCCCCTGTAGCGATTCCTTCTAACTAAATGAAGCATTTAGTTAGGGTAAAATCGGTGGGTGCGCTTCTTTCACGGACTCCGCCCTCGGACAGTCCTTTTTAGTCTTTGTCTGGCGATGTCTCTCGTGGGAGGTGTCGCTTTCAGTGACGACACGGTTCACGCCGCGAGTCTCTCAAAAATGATGGTGTGTGTCGGAAAGACAAGCGGAAATCTGTCTGGCGTGGTGGGCTCACGATGCGGATTACTGCAGAAGAAAATGACATGGGAGACAACTTCGCCCAAGACGGTGGTGTGTGTGCGCATGACAACAAAGCAGCTTGTAATACCTAGCTCCAAAAAATGTGTCCGCGGTTCAGTTTCAATTGCAAAGTTCGCAGTGTCGGGAAACGTGAAGTTGTGTCGTCACAATCTGACCAAAGTGTTGGCCGTCAAAATTCGCACGAAATGTGCAAAAGGGCAAACACTTTTAACAATCAAGTTGCCGCCAGTGGCACCTACGAAAGTTAACGCCGCGAGTCACTCAAAAATGATGGTGTGTGTCGGAAAGACAAGCGGAAATCTGTCTGGCGTGGTGGGCTCACGATGCGGATTACTGCAGAAGAAAACGACGTGGGAGACAACTTCGCCCAAGACGGTGGTGTGTGTGCGCATGACAACAAAGCAGCTTGTAATACCTAGCTCCAAAAAATGTGTCCGCGGTTCAGTTTCAATTGCAAAGTTCGCAGTGTCGGGAAACGTGAAGTTGTGTCGTCACAATCTGACCAAAGTGTTGGCCGTCAAAATTCGCACGAAATGTGCAAAAGGGCAAACACTTTTAACAATCAAGTTGCCGCCAGTGGCACCTACGAAAGTTAACGCCAATCCATTCTTCGAAGATGCTTCTGATAGTGCACCGGAATCAACTACAACTACAACTACAACTACAACTATTGCTTCGACTTCTACAACAGTTGCGCCATCAGCAGTAACGACCACGACTGTCCCGGCAGTCTCAGCAGTAACGACAACAACCGTCGCCCCAATAGTGACGGGTACGACCACCACTCTGGCGCCGATTGTAACGACGACCACGGTTCCTTCGACTACGTCGACCACGGTTCCTTCGACTACGTCGACCACGTCGACAACTTCGACCACGTCGACCACGTCGACAACTTCGACAACTTCGACAACTTCGACAACTTCGACGACTTCGACCACGGTTCCTTCGACTACGTCGACCACGTCGACAACTTCGACCACGTCGACCACGTCGACAACTTCGACCACTTCGACCACTACGGTTCCGCCAACACCTCTGCCTGTTGCGACATCTATGACTGCTGGATCAGCCACAATCGTGTCTGGAGGTTCGACGACAATCACTCCAGTGTTCTCGCGCGGCACAGCAACGGTGAATCATTCTGTCGGCACGGTGAGCTCTGGCGTTAGCTTTGAGGTCTCGCCCACGGTGGCGACCACGTACACCTTGACTGTTACTAATTCCGACGGGGCAACAGCTACTACGACCGTCACGATTGTAGTGAACTCACTTTCCATCACTACACAACCGCAGTCTGTAACAATAAATAGCGGACTACTGGGTCATTTTTCTGTAGTTGCATCTGGAACAGGAATCTTGTCGTATCAATGGTCGAATTCTCAAGGAATTATCGATGCACTGAATGCGCGATCAGATTTGTTTCAAACTGGTGCAGGAGAAACGTATTCGGTCACAGTCACAAGCACATTGAATGGCACGACCGTATCGAAAACATCTAATACTGCTGAACTATCTGTCAATGCGGTGACCATAACCACGCAGCCACAAACTGTCACGATTGCTGAAGGTGGTACGGGGACATGCACCGTACGTGCGACTGCAACAGGGGTTCTGAGTTATCAGTGGTACTTAGATGATGTTCTCGTTGAAGGGGGGACAAGCAGGGATCTTCCAGTATCGACAGAAAGTGGTTGTAAGGTGGTGGTCACTAGCACCCTGGCAGGTCTCACTGTCGATGCATATTCAAGTTCGGCAATCGTGTGGGTTAACTCCGCTGTAATCACATCGCAACCAACTGACAGCGTGTTTACTGCTGGAAGCTATATGCCGATTTCAGTTGGCTTGCAAAGCGGCAAGACCGGCCAATCTTTCACTTATCAATGGTTCAGAGACGGGGCTGCAATATCTGCTGCAAATTCGGCAACATACAATGCGTCGATTGCGGGTTCGTATTTCGTTGAAATAACTGCAACGATGAATGCAACAGTGTCGACTAAAAATTCAGCAACTGTCACGGTGTCGTCAGTTGCTGCACCACTGATTGCGTCTTTTGTCTCCGGAAGTTCACGAATTGCTAGTGGATCATCTACAACAATCACGGCTGTATTTAGTGGGGGTAGTGCAATAATGACTCCTGGCAACACGGTGTTGTCATCTGGAGTCGCGGTTACTGTTTCTCCGACCGTTAGCACAACCTATTCTGTGACCGTAACCAATGCTGCTGGCGCGACATCGATATCAACAACGTCCATCATTGTCGAAACTGGCAGTGTCTCTGCGCTTTCCAGTCAACTATCGCAATTCCACCAACCAGGTTCATCGATTCGTTTAGGAGATGGAAGAGTCTTGATACTTGGTGGAGCAAGTAAAGTCGCTGAACTGTTTGATCCGACGACTAATGCGTTCTCTAGTACTGGATCCATGATTGTTCAACGGTCTGCGCCCGCTGTAGTGCTTCTTGCCAATGGGAAAGTACTTGTGATGGGTGGCTACTCCAATCAAATTAATTACCCCGCTATTCAGTCAGCCGAGTTATTCGACCCCGCAACCGGAATTTTTACTTCTACAGGCAATATGACCGCAGCGCGGTCGGGGCCGATTGCTGTAGTTCTCGCCAATGGAAAAGTCTTAGTAGCAGGGGGAAACTCGGGTAGTTCATACCTTCAGTCGTCTGATTTATACGACCCTATTGCGGGCACTTTTGCTTCCACGGGACCGATGAATGTTCCTCGCGCAAGCGCCACGGCAACTTTATTGCGCGATGGAAATGTACTCGTAGCGGGTGGTCAAAATTATGGTGGAGGGTCATACCCTCGATTGTCCTCGGGGTCGATTTATAACACCGCCAGTGGCTCTTGGACCGCAACTTCCAACTCAATGATTACCGCCCGCAGTGACGCTAGCGCTGTCGTTCTGTCTGATGGCCGTGTGTTGATTGTTGGAGGAATGCAAACAAATACGGTCGCGTTGGCATCGACAGAGATTTTCGACATGGCAACGATGTCATTTGTTTCGTCTACTCCGACGATGGATTCCTCACGGGTTCTTTCTGGAGTTGTGGCATTGTCTGATGGCACTGTGCTAGTCATCGGAGGTAGCAACGGTGTTAGTTCCAACTATGACTCTCTCTTGTTGTTTGACCCCACGAACAATTCCTTTACCCATCTTGCGGCGGTATTGACATCGACGCGACAAAACGTTTTGGCAACATTGCTTTCAGACGGTCGTGTCCTCATTACTGATGCATGGAACAAGACTGCGTTCTTGTATACGCCCTGATGAGAAAGACACCGCGCATCAGCGCGGGCGTTCGCCGTAGTCCTGCCATGGGGTGTCACGCTCGCGAATGACTTCGCGAAAGCCCTTCTCGCTGAATCCTTCAACCCATTGTTGCGCTTCTTCTGTGTGGCGGGTGATGCCATCAAAGAAAGTGCCGAGCAACTGTGAGGTACGTAGGCCCATGTTCTCGAATGCTTGGTTAATGAGCAATTTGTTGAGCGCCAGTTGGTTGGCCGGAATATGACGGAAACGTCGTGCTTCTTCTTCGATGAATGCACCAAGCTCGTCAGGTGGGCAAACATGTGAGACAAGTCCGATGCGATACGCAGTGTCTGCATCAATTGCACGTCCCGTGAGAATGAATTGTTTGGCATGTTCAAGCCCAAGGCGGTACACCCACATCATGGTTGTCGGAGTTCCATATATACGACTCGGCGCATAACCAATGTGTGCATCCGATGCCATGTAAAGCAGGTCGCAACACATCACAAGATCTGTTGCGCCGCCGATGGCCCAACCTTTGACTTCGCCAAGAACTGGTTTCGGACATTCCCAAATTTTCATGAAACGTTTCACGTTGTTTCCCATGAACTGCCAGTCACGCACAGGGTCCCACGCGCCTTCACGTGGTTCTGGTCCTTTCGCTCCGTACGGAGTAGACCACCTGCGTTGTTCGTCAGCGTCTGAACCAGATGGGCTGGCGGCTAAGTCGTATCCGGCAGTAAATGTGTCACCTTCGCCGCGAAGAACAATTGCGCACACGTCACGCGATTTGGTTGCGCGGTCTATACCGTCGGCAATTCCTTGAATGACTGCATCAGTCAGCGTATTTTTCTTGTGCGGACGATTGATTGAGATGATCGCAATGTCATCACGTTCGACATAGAGAACTGGTTCTGTCATGAAGTGATTCTGACAGACATTGTCGTGTGCCAAAGCCTCGGACCTTGTTACCAGGTGTGCGAAATACGGCCCCAGAGCCATTGCAGCTTGGCGCGCATGGCTCGGTCTGTCACGAACGAAGGATCGCGTAGTCGCACTGCTTTTTGGTAACCATCTGGCACGATGCGCGAGAAGTGTCCTATACGCCAGTGGAAGGAATGTGCAGAGAACGGCAAGGAAGCAAGAAATTTGTCGGTCAGTCCGCATGTGTCGATGAGGTGAGTAGCAGGGCCTTGTCCGATGCCGAGTGCACCCAGTTGCCCACACACTGTGATGACTGTTCTTGGCTGCGTGAAATGTTCTGGAGCAGACGGCCATGTGCTTGCTAAGAAATTGATTTCGTGAAGAGAGATCTGAGCCGGTTCAAATACAAAGTGAAGCGATTCAGCGGTACGGATGAATTCATGACGTTCGACAATGAGGTCCTGGATCGAACGGTGTCCACCTTGTACAAAAAAACCACGCTCATCAGAGATTCCAGAGTGTGATTGATAACGCCATCGCGGCGACTGTGGATTTTGAATACTTGTAATAGGTGTAATTGCATTAACGCTGAAAATCAGCAGTGCAGCAGACACAGTAAGTACAAATGGGGACGAGATAACTTGTTGCGGAATGAAAGCAAATCGCGGCTTTGAAAGAACGCCGAGAAATATGCACATATACACCGGAACTGCCAGAAATCGCCCTGCCATAAAATCGCCACCCACGTAGACGACGTACGACAGATACAGAACAATGCCGTAAGCAATCGGGCGTATTCCTGGAGACTGTGATCGCAGAGCCACTACTAGTCCGATAATGAGGATGATGCCCGACAGTGGGTCGTGAATCATTGAAAAGAAAATGTATGTAATTCCTTGTGTAAGCACTTCCCATAGTGGAATATGCAAATTTCTTTTTGCTTCGAATGTGTTCGGAAGAAATGCATGAAATGTTCTGAACGAATAAGTGCTCCACACAACGATGGGCATAGCCAAAGCAATTCCAAATGCCGAAATGATTCGTAGATTTCGGCGATTTGGCCAGAGTGCCGAGAGAACCGGTGGAATCAGAAGAATCGCGTAATCCATGCGGTTGAGAAAGGCCAAGGCGCTCAGCAGTCCAAATAATGCAAATTTCCAGTATTGAACGCGAGTAGATAGGTGTATGTGCACGACAAGAAGGATGATGCAACCAATCAGTAAATAGGAGAGTGGGTTTTCAAGACCTGAGGTTGAGTACTCAATGAATGCATTCGAACTGACGAGGAGTATGGCGACAGCGATTGTGTTCAGAATGTTGCGGCTAACGAATGCAATCAGTGCAACTGAAAGCGCAGTGCAGGCCAGACTAAAGAGAACAATCGAATAGATCCACTCGTTTGTGAAGTACCCGAGAAAGACCCAAGCCGTAAACCAGAGTGGATGTGTGTATCCCTGAACATTTTCGAGTGGGTTGAAACCAGCCCCCCATCCATGGCGAAGGTTGAGGGCTTGTCGCAATGTAATAAGGGCATCGTCGCTAATCCAAGAGACACGTAGAGAGAAAATGAGGACAATTCCCACCGCGACGGCAATGCGAATCAGAACCGCACGTTTGATCACGGAATGGCTCCACGTACGCCATACACGGCGGTGATTGTGACGAGTCCTGCACCAAATACAACCAGAGTGAGGGGCCACCATGTGTCATCGTCGTCTCGTAGGGCGCGAGCAACAGGAAAGATGAGTGGAAAGGCGGTGAAAAGAAATCGTGGACGCGCAGTCACCGTTGCAGGGATGAGCATCAGGGCAAGTACGACAGCAATGTACGCGTTATACATCGCTGGAAGTTTGTATTTATACAAGAAGCACAAAGCGATAATCATTGCTATCACTGTTACGCCAGTTAACACAGTCGTTGGAGACGACAGAGGGTGAAGTAGGAACCGGAATGTTCGTTCAACAGCTGTAGCACCGAAGCTTGTTCCTTCCTTCCATGCTTGGCGTTGCACACGGAACCAAGCCCACGGTTCATGAGTTCTGTATCGCAGAAAGATCATGAACCCGATAAAACCCCAGGGAGCAAGCAGTGGGGCAAAGAGGCTTCGCCAGTCCCTTTCATCTCTAATCGCTACGAAAGATGCAACAGCGCACGCTGCAATGATTGCTATCCCATTTGGTCGCCCCATAGTTACCAGCATTGCGAGAGTTCCGGCCCATACCCATGACCGACGTCGCAACGCTACGAAACACAGTGCAGCAATTGTCAACATAAGGGCCTCGGAATAGGCCATTGTTAATACGAAACTTCCAGGAAAGAACGCCGCGATAATCATCGACTTTTCTGCAGTCTTGTTATCAAACAGTTCGCGGGCGATGTAACCAATTAAGTAAATGAAGAAAAAGCTGACGACGATGTTGACCAATAGGGCCGTGGCGACAGGTCCTCCAGGGACAATCAAGTCGATGTAGTGGACCAATTTTGGAAACAGTGGAAAGAATGCTGCGCGAGCATCAGGATGCGCATAGGTCACATTTGGCCGAATGATGTGGGGGTATCCATAGCGAACAACTTGGAGATACCAATGGCCATCCCAGTTGTCAAATACTCGTACAAGGCCAGTGAGTCCACGAACAGGAACAATCCCGGCCCAGGTGTCGCGAACGGTATTGCCAACAACCACGATCCCAGCACCAAGAATGGTCACAAGTCGACTGATGACAAAACCGATCATTCCTCTTTTGAGGGCTTTATCCCAAGGGTAGGGATCATGAATCGAATCGTGGGAAAGTGAAGTAGTCATGTGGCCAGTGCTGGAGGTAAGTACGAACCCGTCAAGCCTAGGTGCTTGACTGATTCGAACGTATTCAGGGCCTTGGTCAGATTTTTTCAAGGAATACGAGCGGAATTTCGCGCTCAGTCTTCAGTTGGTACCCGCCGTAGTTTGCGTACTTGGCAACAATGATTGGCCACATTTCATCGCGCTCATCTGATGTTGCAATGCGGGCGCGGCGTTCGTGTTTTGCTTCTGTTTGGGTTTCTATCCACACGGTGGAATTTGCTCGCAAGTTCACGAACCACGCGGGGTTATGGTCGTCTCCACCTCGTGACGCAACAATGACGTAGGTGTCGCCATGTTGAATAGGCGAAGTCAACATGCACTCTCGTGGTTGGCCAGACGTGCGACCAGTCGTTGTGAGTTTGAGCACGGGCATGTTGCCGGCGGTCCATCCCTTTTTGCCGCCTGTGACGGTGAGAATCGTTTTGTGAACAAAGTTCATGGTTTTCAGTGCAAAATCGCTAGGCATTTTCGCAAGGGTACTTCTTTGACGGTGTGACTTATGTGTCTGCCTTCTGCTGTTGATTACTTGCCAACTACAATCGGTTACCGCATGTTGAAACGCCTCCTCTCCACTGTTCTTGCGAAATACAAGGGTTTGTTGTGGGTGGTCGTTGCGTTTCAGGCCATTCAGGCCATGGCGGGACTCTTTCTTCCCACGTTGAACTCAGACATCATCAATAACGGTGTTGTGAAGCACAACATTGGGTACATCTGGCAGATGGGTGTCGTGATGCTTATGGTCACGATTCTTCAAGTCGGTTTTTCCATTACTGCTGTCTATTTCGGGTCAAAAGTTGCGATGGGTTTTGGGCGCGATGTGCGACGCAGTTTGTTCCATCAAGTGAACGATTTCTCAGCGCGAGAAGTGGCTCAATTTGGTGCACCCTCGTTAATTACGCGAATCACAAACGACGTGCAGCAGGTCCAAATGCTGGTGTTGATGACATGTACTTTGTTGCTCAGTGCGCCATTCACATCTATTGGTGGCGTATTTCTTGCGATGCACCAAGACTTGGGCCTGTCGCGCATCTTGATGTTCGCTATCCCGATTCTTGCCGTTCTTCTCGGAATCATTATCGGCAGCATGGTGCCGACCTTTCGCAAGATGCAAGAACGCATCGACCGCATTAATGAAATTCTGCGCGAGCAACTCACAGGAATTCGAATTGTTCGGGCCTTTGTTCGCGAGCCGGAAGAGAAACAACGTTTTTCTGACGCCAACGCTGCTGTCACTGAAGTGGCACTACGTGGTGGTCGTTTGCAGTCGTTGATGTTTCCAACGGCGACACTGATTATCAACATCTCGAGCGTTGCTGTGGTGTGGTTCGGTTCAGATCGAATTAATGCAGGTCTGATGAAGCCGGGAGCACTCATTGCGTTCTTGACATATCTCACTCAGATTCTGATGTCAGTCATGATGGCGACATGGATGGCGGCACTGATTCCACGTGCTTCAGTTAGTGCTGAACGTATTCAAGAAGTTCTCAATACGCCTACCTCTGTCGTGATTTCGGCCAATGCAATTTCAGACCTACAGCAAACCGCTGTATTGCAATTTGATTCAGTGGGATTCCACTACCCAGGCGCCGAACTTCCCGTGCTCGACAATGTTTCATTTACGGTAAAAGCTGGCCAGACATTGGCCGTTATCGGAAGTACCGGTTCAGGTAAGACAACGTTGGTCAGTCTTGTCCCACGCTTATTTGACGCAACAAGTGGTGTCGTATCGCTCGACGGTGTTGATGTACGAGATCTGGCACCAGAAGCGTTGTGGTCACGAGTCGGAATTGTTCCGCAAAAGCCCTATTTGTTCTCGGGAACAATTGCAAGCAACTTGGTGTACGGCAAAGAAGACGCCACTGAAGCTGAGATGTGGGCTGCATTGCGCACAGCGCAAGCCGAAGATTTTGTACGTGCAATGCCAGGCGGCCTCAATGCCGTCATTGCTCAAGGTGGTTCAAATGTGTCTGGCGGACAACGTCAGCGTTTGGCCATTGCTCGGGCGCTTATTCGTCATCCTGAGATCTATCTGTTTGACGACTCTTTTTCTGCTTTAGACCTAGCGACCGATGCACGATTGAGGGCCGCCTTGGCGCCATCAGTTCGCGATGCGGTTGTCATTATTGTGGCCCAGCGTGTTTCGACCATTCGTGACGCCGATCAAATTTTGGTTCTCGAAGATGGTGCGTGCGTTGGCCTCGGTACGCATGACGAGTTGTTGGCATCGTGCCCTACTTTCCAAGAAATTGTTGAGTCACAGGCTGCAGTAAACGATGGTGCGCTATGAGCGATTCAAACGAGACAGAGGACAAGAAGCCGGCCCAACATATGCCAGGCTCAGAATTGCGCACCTCTCGAATGAGCACCGTAGGTATGCCAGTAGAGAAGTCAGAGAACTTTTCAGAGACTTCTCGTCGCTTAGTGCGGCTAATGGCTGGCGAAAAATACTTGGTGGTCTTCATCATGGTGTTGGCTGTATTGAGCGTCAGCCTTGTGGTTCTTGGACCGCGAATCCTGGGCCATGCCACCGATATTTTGTTCAATGGTTTAACACATCGAAATGGCCAGAAGGGTGTCAACTTCACGTCGTTGCATCACACTTTGGAATTCGGCCTGTGCATATACGTTCTTTCGTTTCTCTTGGCGTACAGCCAGACGTTCATGCTCGCTGGCGTTGTGCAGCGCACCATGTTCACTCTGCGCGCAGATGTAGAGGCAAAGATTCACAAGTTGCCGCTGAGCTATATCGATAGGCACTCACGTGGAGACTTACTAAGTCGAGTCACTAATGACATCGACAATATTTCTCAAAGTTTGCAGCAGTCACTCAGTCAATTGATTACGTCCCTTCTCACCATTGCTGGCGTCTTGGTGATGATGCTCGTCTTGTCGCCGATTCTCGCCATCATCGCAGTGATCACAGTGCCGGTTTCCATCAGCACCATGAATCGTCTTGCGCGTCGATCAAAGAAGAAGTTCATCGCGCAGTGGGCGCACACCGGAGCTTTGAACGGCTTGATTGAAGAAACCTTCACCGGTCATGCCATTGTCAAGACATTTGGTCGCCAAAAAAGTGTTGAGGAACAATTCGCAATAACGAATGAGAAGTTGTTCGAAGCAGGATTCGGAGCTCAGTTCATTTCTGGTTCAATTCAGCCGTCAATGATGTTCGTGGGTAACTTGAACTATCTCATGATTGCTGTTGTGGGCGGAATTCGCGTTGCATCGGGTTCGATGGGCCTCGGAGACGTGCAAGCCTTTATTCAGTATTCGCGCCAGTTCACACAACCACTGACACAGACTGCATCGATGATGAATGTGCTGCAGTCAGGCGTTGCATCTGCAGAACGTGTATTTGAAGTTCTCGATACCGAAGAAGAAAGCCCAGAAGCTGAATTCGTCGCATCGCCACCTGTTCAGGGACGTGTTGCATTTGAGAATGTCACTTTCTCTTACGATCCTGATCGTCCATTGATTACTGATCTGTCATTAGTTGCTGAACCAGGCACCACGGTCGCCATCGTGGGACCAACCGGTGCTGGTAAGACCACCTTGGTCAACCTCATCATGCGGTTCTATGAATTGAATAGTGGTCGTATCACGCTTGATGGCCGTGATATTTCTCTCATGCCGCGCAGTGAACTTCGTTCAAACATCGGAATGGTGTTGCAAGACACGTGGCTCTTTGGCGGCACCATTCGCGAGAACATTGCATACGGAAGGCCATCTGCAACTGAGGATGAAATCCGGACTGCAGCAAAAGCTGCTTACGTAGATCGCTTCGTTCACTCGTTGCCGATGGGCTACGACACCATTTTGGATAACGAAGGCGGGGCAGTGAGTGCTGGCGAGAAGCAATTGCTCACTATTGCTCGTGCATTCTTGGCTGACCCAACAATTCTTATTCTTGACGAAGCGACAAGCTCTGTAGACACACGAACTGAAGTTTTGATCCAGCGCGCCATGGTTGCGCTGCGTAGTCAACGCACAAGCTTTGTTATCGCGCACAGACTTTCCACTATTCGTGACGCAAACGTCATTTTGGTGATGGAAGATGGTCGCATTGTGGAGCAAGGTTCTCACGAAGAGTTGCTTGCATCACGCGGTGCATATTTCCGCTTGTATCAGTCGCAGTTCTCTGGAGCTGCAACTGACGTTGACTAATTAGTTGACTTTGCCAATGACGTCTTCGCCGTATTGAGCAAGAGTGTCAGCAGTGCCACGGTAGAACAAGAATGCTGGAACGATGACTCGTTCGACGCCAAGAGCCTCAAGTGCGCTGATTTCTTCTAGTGCGTTCGGGCCAATTGCGCCGTTGCCACCAGTTGTAATCTCAACGTCCTTTGGATTGCGACCATGCTTGATAGCTGATTCGCGTGTGATGCCAATCAAGCGAGCAAGTTCTTCATGTGAACCACCTGCAGGAAAGAAGCCGTCGCCCAAACGACCAGCTCGCTTCGCTGCGATATCTGTGCTGCCGCCAATGTGAATGGGAATGGAGCCATTAACTGGTTGTGGCCGCAAAATGCAGTTGTCAAAGTTCACGTACTCGCCGTGGTACGAAGCCTTGTCTTCTGACCACAAAGCGCGCATTGCTGCAATGTTTTCGTCGTTGCGCTTTCCGCGTTCGTTGAACGGCACGCCAATCGCATCAAACTCTTCTTTCATCCAGCCAACGCCAGTACCAAGAAGCATGCGGCCGTTTGACATGAAGTCAAGTGTTGCTAGTTCCTTTGCAAGGACAACAGGGTTGCGCTGCGGCAAAATGAGAATTCCTGTTGCAAGATTGATTGCTTGTGTTGCTGCAGCAACGTACGTGAGCCAGATCAGCGGATCCGGAATAGGGGAATCATCACCGCCAGGCATTTTGCCTGTGTCGCTATATGGGTATGGAGATTGGTAATCAGCAGGGACCACAACGTGTTCCACTGTCCACAAAGATTCAAACCCTGCAGCCTCGGCTGCCTGTGCCATGGCAACTGCCTTGTCGGGGTTAATGAATGGTCCGGTATTGGCAAATGCGATAGCAAATTTCATGATCTGATTTCTTTGTGTTGGAAGTGCTTACAGTACCTTGCGGAACAACTTCAGCTTGCGTTCTGTGTATGGCGGGTACGTGATCTTTGGATCAATCTTTGTGCTGCGCTTCAGAACTGGCTTCATATGTTGAAAGATACGTACTCCGGATTTGCCGTGGTATCCGCCCATTCCGCTTTCGCCAACTCCACCAAAAGGCAAGTGAGGGCTGGTGAGGTGAAGCAAGGTTCCGTTCACTGTAACTCCGCCTGCAGTGGTGCGTTCGAGGACGTTGTCAACAACCGAGCTATTTTCTGCAAAGACATACAACGCCAAAGGGTGATCACGACTTGTAATGAACTCAATGGCTTCATTCGTATCTTTCACGCTGATGATAGGAAGAAGAGGCCCGAAGATTTCCTCTTGCATAAGTGGCGCATTCAGGTTTACGTTGCCGAGAACGGTTGGTGCGACATAACGATCAGCTGCGGCTGATTCACCGCCGATGATTGGAGTTCCGCCTGTCATGAGTGAGACGAGTCGGTCAAAGTGTCGTGGTGAAACAATGCGTCCGTAACTGTCGCTGGTGTGTGGGTTGGCGCCGTAGAAGTCAGTGATTGATTCGCGCAATGCATCAACAAATTTTGCTTCGACTGAAGAGTCGACCAGTACATAGTCAGGAGCGACACATGTTTGTCCTGCATTGAGCCACTTGCCCCATGCAACACGACGAGCTGCAACTTTGATGTTTGCGCTCTTGTCGATAATGACGGGGCTCTTGCCACCCAGTTCCAATGTGACCGGTGTGAGGTTCACAGATGCAGCGGCCATAACTACGCGCCCAATTTTTCCGTTGCCGGTGTAAAAGATGTGGTCAAATTTTTGAGCTAACAACTCGGTGGTCTCAGGTACTCCGCCTTCAATTAATGCGACTGCAGAAGTGTCTAGGTACTGTGGCACCAAACGGGCAAGTACTGCGGACACGGTTGGGGATACTTCAGATGGCTTCATGATGACTGTGTTGCCGGCTGCAATGGCACCAGCTGCAGGAACTAATAACAATTGCACTGGGTAGTTCCATGGTGCGATGACGCATACAACACCGAGTGGTTCTGGCATCAGTACTGATTTGGCTGGCATGGCGACCATTGGGGTTGGAACCTTCTCCGTGCTGTTCCACTTAGACAAATTTTTGATCATCAACTTGATCTCGCCAGTGACGAAAGCAAGGTCTGTGATGAATGCTTCGGCCATTGGCTTTCCGAGGTCCACTTTCAGTGCTTCGAGAAATTCAGCTTCATTGTGCTCAAGCATGTTGATCATGTTCTGAAGTTGTTGGCGGCGCCAGGCCAACGGACGTGTGATTCGAGAGTTAAACGTATTGCGAAGTGTTTTCACCGTGCCTGAGATTGAAGCGATATCGGTGTGTGGGTCTAGTTGCATAGTCATATGCCCATTCTTGTACAGTTTGTGAGTCGTCGGGAAGTGGGAACAATATGAGCGTCACAGTGTTCACAGCGCGATCCGTTGTCACCCTTGATTCAGCAGTGTCTCAGGCCAATGCCGTTGCCGTTCAAGATGGCAGAGTCCTTCATACGGGCATGCTCGACCAAGTGATGGCAGACCTCGACGGCCACGACATCACTATTGATCATCAGTTCGCAGATTCAGTAATCGTGCCTGGCTTCATCGAAGCGCATTGTCACATCGTTCGAGAGGGTTCATTGTCTCGCTACCCATGGGTGGGTGCGTACCCTCGGCGTCAGGTTGATGGCTCCGTTCGACCAGGTTGCCCAACGGTTGAGTCCATTATTGAACGACTTCATGAGGCGCACGCCGATATGAAGGACCCATCTGAATCACTGATTGCTGTTGGCTTCGACGTCTCAATGGTGGGTTCGCAAACGCTCACACTTGAGATGCTTGATTCTGTTTCAGAAACACGACCTATTTGGGTCATGCAGAGCAACGGGCATGTTGGTCATGCAAACTCGGCGATGTTGGCACGTGCCGGAGTAGACAACACCGCTACCGATGAAGGCGTTCATCGCGATGAGAACGGCAACATCACAGGCGAGATTCGTGAACTTGCGCTGGCCATGTTTCTTGGTGTGCACGTCAACCTTGATGCCGGTGGTGAAAGTGCAATCTGGGATGGCGGTCATCTTGCTCGTCAAGCGGGCTGCACCATGGTGACAGACCTTGCAAACATTGCGACAAAGAAATCCATAGAAGGTTTCGCGAACGTAGTGAATCATCCGGGATTTCCTACACGTGTTCGGTACGCACCGCTCGCAACGTTCATGTCGTTGCGCCTCAGCCCTGATGAGATTTCGAACCTGTTAGTTGATCTTGAACAGTTCAATTCTGAAAAGTTCGCAATGGGACCGCTGAAGTTCATTTCTGATGGTTCCATTCAAGGTCGTACAGCGCGGATGAATTGGCCTGGATATTGCTGTGGTTCTCCGAATGGACTGTGGTTGGGTAACCCTGAAGAGTTGTACAAACTGATGCTTCCATTTCATAAGGCCGGTTATCAGTTAGCGATGCATACAAATGGAGATGAGGCCATTGAAGCCGGTGTTGATATTTACCGTCGACTTCTTGAAGCACACCCTCGCTTTGATCACCGTCATCGTTTAGAACATGTGCAAATGGCAACAGATGCAATGTTCCGCAAGATCAAAACCCTTGGCATTTGTGTGAACTTGTTTGCAAATCATTTGTATTTCTGGGGCGATACGCACCGTCATGACACCATGGGACCTGCAAAGGCACGACACCTTGATGCTGTAGGTACTGCAGTACGTATGAACATTCCGCATTCCATCCATAGTGATGCACCAGTGACGCCGCTTGCTCCGTTGTTCACCATGTGGTGTGCAGTGAATCGTGTTACTTCCACAGGTCATGTTTTGGGTGAAGCAGAGCGAATCTCACCGCTTGATGCATTGAAGGCAATGACTATCGGCTCTGCGTATCTGCTTCATTGTGATGACGAATACGGCTCTATCGAAGTGGGCAAGTTTGCAGACTTCGCAGTGCTTGATGCTGACCCGTGTGCGGTTGACCCAATGGAGATCAAAGACATCTCAGTACTCGCCACTGTTGTTGGTGGCGTTGTGCATTCAAACTCTGGGAATTAGCTGTTACGCCTTCAGAGTGATGGTGATGCCACACAACTGAAGTGTTTCACCATCGCGCGAAGAGTCAACACATTTCATAGTTACTTCGGTGAGGCCCTCTGGCTGCTCACCACACGGAACAAAACGAACAGCTTCATTGATACCGAGTTGCGTCCAATGCGCGCGAGAGAAAATTGCGTCAGGTACTGACACGGTGAATGAATCAATTGCTGACACAACTGTTGATGCACGACGAGATTTCCATTGCGGTCCGCCCCATGCCCATTCACCTGCAATGTCTGGTTGATCGAGTGACACCAATGTGCCGCCTGTGTCGCGCGGGTGTAAATGACGTCCTCGAATCGCATCGCCAGTGCCTTCCCACACCGTACGAATACCGAGCGACTTCACGTGGTCGATGCGCGCGTCTAGATCATCCACTTCGTATAGAGCCATGTATCCGCCATCACCGCCCAATTTCTCGAGCAGACGACCAGCTGTGGTGCCTTCTTGAATGGGGGAGACCACTTCGAGGAATTGGTCGCCGATACAGAAGAGTGCGTTGTGAAGCCCGAAGAAGCCCACCCCAGGGTCGCGGTAGATCACGTCGACATCAAGGGCCGCAGAGATGTCTGAGATGGCCTGGTCAAGGCTGTGGGCAACGAGGGCTATCTGGCGTAGGCGAATCATGAATGAACCATAGACCGCCCGCAACCCCCGGAAATCATGGGTTGTCCCCACCCTGTGGATATCCACCACTAGTGATGTGACATTCGTTACATTCTTGGTAGGCGGAGTCTGACTCGAAAGAGGCAACTCATGTACACCCTTGGATCACTTATCCTTTTATCCATCCTTCTCGGAGCGGTTATGCCAGTGTTTCACTCGCTCACCCGCACGTTGAAGATCGACGCCATTATCAATCGCATTCCTATTCTGGGCGACCACGTCATGTTGGCAGTCAGTATCGGACTTGTTTGGGCACTCAACATCAGCATTGTGACTGCAATGACCGGCAGCATGCGCGCATCATGGATGACCATCTGTGTTGACGGTTGCATCGTCTACGGCATGATTCCTGTCAAAGACGCGATTGTGTCATTTATCAGCAAGGGACTTACCGGCCTTCGCGCCGCGTAATTCGCCAGTAAATATTTCCTCCACTGAAGGGTCACTGCTGCGGCAGTGGCCCTTTTGTGTGTGCGGAATTAACTACGAGGAACTTTGCTCCATGAGATGTCTTTGTCAACGCGTGGCTCGCCAGGAAGGCCAAGCACTTGTTCACCAAGAATGTTGCGCATGATTTCGCTTGTGCCACCTTCAATGGAGTTTGCACGTACACGCAAGAATGAATGACGAGGTCCGCCAAAGGAACCGTCGACTGACAATGTGTCAGGACGACGGAATGTGAAGTCGTAATCGATCATTGCGTCGGCGCCCATGAGTTGCAATGTGAACTCAGTGACCTTCTTGTTGAAATCTGCTGACATGAGTTTGGCAATCGAGCCCTCAGGTCCGGGGTTGCCGGCCTTTGCAGCTTGTGCTCCGCGCATCACGGTGTAACGCAATGCTTCGCTTGCACAGAACAGGTGCATCATTGTGTCTTTGTCAGCAGCATTGCGCTGATTCTCAGGCTTTTCTTTCCAAATCTTGAGGGTTTCATCGATTGGGCCACGGCGCTTTGCGCTTCCGCCGCCGCCTCCACCAATTGCGGTGCGCTCGTTCATCAGTGTGGTGAGCGCTGCACGCCAACCTTCGCCTACTTCGCCAACGCGATGTGCGTCAGGTACGCGCGCATCGGTCATGTAGACCTCATTGAATTCGGCTTCGCCAGTGATTTGACGAAGTGGACGTACTTCAACACCAGGTGCGTGCATGTCAAGTGCAAAGTAGGTCATGCCTTTGTGTTTCGGTGCATCAGGGTCTGTACGAGTGACGAGCATTCCCCAGTCAGCAAGGTGCGCAAGTGTGTTCCACACTTTTTGTCCGTTGATGATCCATTCGTCTCCGTCGCGAATTGCTTTTGTGCCAAGACCAGCGAAGTCGCTTCCGGCGCCTGGCTCTGAAAACAACTGACACCATTTTTCTTCACCAGTAAACATTGGGCGAAGGAAACGCTTTTTTACTTCTTCGCTTCCGTGAGTTGCGATGGTTGGACCAGCGAGCGCAATGAAGAACGTTGCAGGGTCTTGTGGTGCGGCACCAGCTGCACGTAGTCGTTCTTCGACACGACGGTTGAGATCGGGACGCATGTCAAGACCACCGTGGCCAGTTGGGAAATGTACCCAGGCAAGACCTTTGTCAAACCGTGCTCCACGGAATGTGATGTTGTCGACTTTTTTCGGGTCGAACTCTGCAAGAAGGGCATCGAGAGCCGCATCAATGCGGGCTGTGTCTTTATCTGTGGTGGAGGGTGCGCTCATTCATACAGTCTCGCTGTTTATGAAGGGGGAGTGCAAAGTGGGAGTTAGGCGACTGCCGCTCCGAAGATTTTGCCGACGGCCATGGTGATTCCCATGGCGACGAGGCCGCCAACAACGACACGGAGAATCGGTTTTGCGGTGCTGGCTTTGCCGAAACGGGCACTGGTATAGCCAAGGCCTATTAGGGCAAGAGTTACCACGGTTAGCGTCAAGGCCATTCGGGAAGCCGCGCTTCCTATGGCAATAGTGATGAGCGGAATGGCGGCTCCAAGAGTGAAAGCGCCAGCTGACCCAACTGCAGCTTCGAGTGGATTGGCGAGAGTGGCACCAGTGATGCCCAGTTCTTCTGCCAGATGAGTAGCGAGGGCATTGTTTTTTGTGAGTTCCTCTGCAACTTCGCGGGCCATGGCATGAGGGAGTCCTTTGTTTGCATAGATCATGGTGAGCTCATCGAGTTCATGTTCTGGCATGGTTTCCAGTTCCCATTTTTCTTTGGCAATGTCTGCTTGTTCAGAGTCGCGTTGCGAACTAACAGAGACATATTCTCCGAGTGCCATAGAAACTGCACCGGCTACGAGACCAGCCATTCCAGCAGTGAGAATTGCGGTGCGACTCGAGTCGGCAGCCGCTACGCCGAGTACCAAACATGCGGTGGAAATAATGCCATCGTTTGCGCCGAGGACCATTGCTCGTAGTAGTCCGATGCGATGCGATGCGTGCCGTTCAAGATGTGCCATCTCTCTATCATGCCATCTGAGACCTATAGACGGTGATTGAATAGACATGTGCGCGACACTCATCCCACAAAGGTTCACCTAACTGAAGCAGCAGCAACTCTTATTGACGAGCATGGATCACAGGGTTTCACGGTGGAACAACTGCTGGAAACATCGAATATTTCCAAAGGATCTCTGTATCACCATTTTGAAGATTTTCACGATGTGATCATGCAGGCCCAAGTCCAACGATTTGCACGGTATGTAGAAGAGGACATTGAAGCGTTGACGCGAGTGCTGCTTGCTGCGACTTCTCGAGAAGATATGTTCGATCGAATTGATTTGATTTCGCGTGCGACACATGATGCGGCGCGTTCAGTTCGTCGTGCTGATCGAATTGAAATTCTGGCCGGGGCGAGGCATTCCGAAAAGATGAAGATGGCGCTTGCGCCAACTCAGGCACGTCTCACTGTTGCAATTGCCGACTTAGTGCGTGAAATGAAAACAAAAGAATTCGTTAATCAAGACCTTGACCCAACCGCAGTTGCCGTATTTATTCAGGCATACAGCTTGGGACTGATTGTGAATGACGTGTCGAGTGAGCCCATTGACATGGATAAATGGCACGCCATGATTTCGCGCATGACGCGCGGGTTTTTGTAAGTTCAGTTACACCAAGCGATAAATGTCGTAATCAACGACGTTTTGACCAGCTGCTCCGATAGCAATTCCTTGCATCTGGGTAAGCCATGCGTAGCGCTCGTCGCCAGTCTCAAACAATGGTGCTGTAACAATGCGCGGCTTGCCGTCTGCATCTGGGGCCATGATGCCCTTGTATGTCACATGAATGGATGCGCCATCATCTGTGTTGATGACAATTCGTACGTCAAGTTGTGCGGTGCCATCGGCGCGCATGGTGAGCCAGTCGGCACCAAGATCTGCGACGGTTCCGTTGAGTTTTGGACCTTTCACAGTTCCACCGGTAACACGAACAATGACACGTGTGCCGTTCGGGCCATTTGGAACCACGATGGGTGGGTTCAATGTTGCACTGATGTGAAAAAGGAATTCGGCTGGAAGTGATGTGATGTCGCTCATGGTGCGACTGTAGACGGTTTTTTACAGGGGTCCGTGATTGAGGTGCGGCAGAACAAGTTCTGCAAAGCGCTGGGCTTCGTCCTTATGCGGATAGCCCGAGAAAATAAAGGCTTCGATGCCCATGGCTTCGTACCTATGAATCTTGTCGATGACTTGTTGAGGCGTTCCCACTATGGCCGCGCCACATCCGCTACGGGCTTTGCCGATACCGGTCCAGAGGTGGGGTTCAACAAAGCCATCAGAACCAGAAGATTCACGTAGTTCGGCTTGGCGACGTACTCCGACGCTTGCGCTATCGAGCGAGCGAGAACGAATTGCATCACCAGTTGCAGCATCGACTGCGGAAATCAGATGCGCTGCAGCATCTCGTGCTTCATCTTCGGTATCGCGAACAATGACATGCACTCGGTAGCCGAACTTCAATGTTCTGTTGTATATCTCGGCACGCGAGCGAAGATCTGTGATGGTTTCAGCAATGACATCTTCAGTATCTGGCCACATGAGGTACACATCTGCTGCGGTGGCTGCGACATCACGTGCTTCATTACTTGAGCCACCGAAATAGAACTGTGGAGTTTGTGGTGATTCACGACAGATGCGCGGAGCGTCAAGGTGTAACTGAATGAATTCACCGTCGATATCGAGGCGTTCGCCATTTAGCAATGTGCGAAGCGATGTCATGGTTTCCATCGTGCGTGCATAACGGTGTGGGCCGTCAAGTGATTCGCCTGGCATTTCTGAAGAAATGATGTTGATGGAAAGTCTTCCGTTAAGAATTTGGTTCAGAGTTGCTAGTTGACGTGCCAACTGTGGAACCCACACCTCGCCACAGCGAATGGCGGTAAGAAGTTTCATGTTTGTGATGCTTGGTGCCATTGCAGATGCGAATGCAAGCGTGTCAATGCCGAGGTCGTATCCGGATGGAAGTAGAACGTTGTCAAATCCGGCATCATGCACAGTGCGAACAATGTCGGAACAGTGGTTCCAACTGCTCTGCAGGTTGGTGTCGACAATGCCTAATTGTTCGTAGTCGTCATCGCATAACGCGCTGAACCAACTGATTTCGCTCATGGCAAAGGTGATCCGTCACTGGCTTGGATGATCGCGTATACATCAGTACGTGTAAGTGATACCGATGTGGCTAGTGCTAATTCCGAGATACGCGAAGGTGTTTGTGTGCCGATGATTGCTACGGGGCGCGATGGGTGAGCCAGCACGAAAGCAATAGCAATTGCAGAACGTGTGACGTTTTCTCGGGCAGCGAGTTCGTCGAGAACTGCTAGCAATGCGGGGGCAACACCCTTGCCAGTTGCAATTGAGCCGCCAGCAAGAGCGCTCCATGCAAGGGGAGTGATGCCAGACTCCATGCACAAGTCGAGAGTGCCATCACGCAATGGGTCAAGATGTGTTGCCGACAATTGAGGTTGAGTAGTTGCGAGTCCGTTATCAACGAATGCGTTGAGTGCAAGAGTTTGAGCAACTGTGTAGTTCGAGACTCCGAATTCACGAACAAGACCACGTGATTTCAAAGAGTTGAATGCTTGAGCTATTTCCTCTGGGTGTGTGAAGTGATCGGGGCGATGTATTTGATACAGGTCGACATGGTCAACACCCATTCGTGACAAGGAAGCTTCGCACGCACTGGTGATGTATTGCGCTGATGAGTTGTAGGGAACTCCGGGGATGATGCCGCCTTTGGTGGCAAGAACAATCCTGTCGCGCAGACCAGGAATAGAAGTAAAAACTCTTCCGAGTGCTTCTTCACATGCGCCAAAGTGAGTGCCGCCCCAGTCAAGGCCGTATACATCTGCGTTGTCAATCAATGTCATGCCTGCATCAACAGCTGCAGAGATTGCTGCGGTGTTTTCTGCATCAGATCCGGTGAGGCGCCAGCAACCAATTGAAAGAGGACCAACGTCTCCTAGTTCTCCAATGGTGCGTGCAGACGAGACGTCGAGAAGTTCACTCATTTTTCTATTCTTTCAAATCGGGTGACGCGATGAATGCCAAAGTGTGAATCTTCATGAGGTGCGGCAATGAGTTCGACTGGATGTGGGAAGCGGGAATCAAATTCGGCCTGCAGTTTTTTCTGAAATTCAACATTGCCCACGACATCCCAGGCATTCTGTGTATCCCACACAAACACAATGGTGACTTCACCGGGCTTACTGCTGTCGAGCCATACCTCTTTTGATAGAAATGGAATATCTGCGAGGCCTTCCATATGTGCTTCGCCAAGAGTCCACACGTCGTGGTCTACGCGAATGAATTCGTCTACAACGGTAGGATCCATTCGGAAAACGAGAACCTCAACTGGGCGTTCTTCATCCGTGATGTACGAGTACTTATTCATTAGATGCGTCCGACCGGTACGAGTGAAAGAAGTTCTGGTGTGATTTCCGAAATACTGCGCACACCGCACAACGACATGGTGCGTGTCATGTCATCAGTCAACATGGAAAGCGCACGTTCGATTCCTGGCTCACCTGCGGCGCCGAGCCCGTAGAGGTAACTGCGTCCCATTGTGCAAAGAGAAGCACCAAGTGCAATGGCCTTCACAATGTCGCTGCCACGGCGGATGCCGCCGTCACAAATCAGCGGCAAAGTGCCGCCTGTTGCCGCAGCGACTGGCGCAAGAAGATCAAGAGGAGCAGGGGCAGAATCAAGTTGTCGGCCGCCGTGATTAGACAACGCAACGGCGTCGATGCCGTGTTGCTGGGCAAGGATTGCATCGGCAACAGACTGCACACCTTTGAGAATGATGGGGCCGTTCCAATTGGCGCGAAACCATTCAAGATCGTCCCATGACAAACCCGAATCAAATTGTTGAGAAATGAAATACGACAAGTTGACTGCTGTGCCTGCAGAACTGGCATTGGGGTCAGTGATATTTGAGAAGGTAATTGGCTCATTGCGGATGAAATCCCACGTCCATGCTGGGTGAGTGATGCCATCGATGATGGTGCCTGGCCCCAACTTGGGAGGAAGAGTAAAGCCGCGGCGCACATCGCGCTCGCGCCGACCAAGAACTGCAGTATCAACCGTGATCATGATTGCTTCGTACCCGCTTGCTTGCGCGCGAGCGAGCATGTCTTTCACTAATCCGCGGTCACGCCACACATACACCTGAAACCATTTGGGTCCGGTGCTGACGGCTGCAACTTCTTCGATTGAGCGCGTTGACAATGTAGATAAGCAATAGGGCAGACCATGTCGGGCAGCGACGCGAGCAACAGAAAGTTCCCCTTGCGAATGCGCGATTCGTGTGAATCCGGTTGGAGAAAAGAGGAGTGGAGATTCAAGTGTTCGGCCAAGAAATGACGTGCTGGTATCTATGCCTGCAACATTTCGAAGAACGCGTGGGACGAATTCATATTGCTGGAATGCTGCAGAATTGCGACGCATGGTGATCTCGTCTTCTGCAGCGCCGTCAATGTAGTCAAAGATGCCGTGAGGAAGACGACTTTTGGCAATCAGGCGAAGGTCAGAGATGTTGGCCGCGCGTTCAAAGCGACGTTTGTGGCGTGACAAGGTAGGTACGGAAAAACTTGCCACTGATCGAAGTGTCTTTATGAGTCCCATGACTGCCTTTCGCTGGTGCTCCAAGGCTACGACACGTGGGCTTCGTCGACGGAAAGTCACTTCACTTTGGCAGGAGTGTGGCAGTTAGGAGAGACTTCAGATGTGCCGTTTCCTTCTGACCTTGAGATCGCCCAGGCCGCTTCCACCGCTCCGCTGTCTGACATTGCGGGACAGTTAGGAATCGATGATGAGTTTCTTGAACCGTACGGACGTCATGTTGCCAAGATTGATCTGTCAGTTCTACACAACGTCTCTTCTCGCCCTATCGGAAAATATGTCGTAGTCACAGCTATCACGCCAACTCCACTTGGTGAAGGAAAGACTACGACCTCCGTCGGTCTCGCCCAGGCAATGAAGCACATCGGCAAGGTCGGACTACTGGCATTACGTCAACCATCGATGGGGCCAACTTTCGGCATTAAAGGCGGAGCCGCTGGCGGTGGGTATAGCCAAGTCATTCCGATGGAAATTTTGAACTTGCATCTCACTGGCGATTTCCATGCAGTCACTGCTGCACATAACTTGCTCGCAGCGATGGTTGATAATCATCTACACCAGGGCAATGCGTTAGGACTAGCTATCGAGAAAATTACGTGGAAGCGCGTTCTTGATGTGAACGATCGCGCCTTGCGTAACGTGACAATTGGTCAGGGTTCAAATGAAGATGGGATTGAACGCACATCTGGCTTTGACATCACTGCTGCGTCTGAAGTGATGGCGTTATTGGCGCTTGCAACGTCGATGGAAGATCTTCGCGCGCGCCTTGGTCGCATTGTTGTGGGGTACACAGCAAGTGACGTGGCTGTGACCGCAGAACAAATTGGTTGTGCTGGTGCGATGGCCGTCATCTTGCGTGATGCCATCAAACCAAACCTGATGCAAACCCTTGAGAACACCCCTGCACTCATTCACACGGGTCCATTTGGCAATATCGCGACGGGCAACTCATCTGTAATTGCAGACAAGATAGGTATTCACATGTGTGACTATCTCATTACTGAAGCTGGCTTCGGAGCTGACATGGGTGCTGAGCGATTCTTCAATATCAAGTGCCGTGTTTCAGGAATGAAACCAGATGCTGCAGTATTGGTCGCAACTGTTCGTGCACTGAAGGCTCACTCTGGTTTGTACAAAGTAGTTGCGGGTAAGCCGCTGCCACCAGAAATGCTTCAGGAGAATCCCGATGATGTGCGTGCGGGGGCTACAAACTTGGCAAAGCAAATTGAGAATGTTCTGGCACACGGAGTATCACCGGTCGTAGCGATTAACGCTTTCCCAACTGACTTTGCGAGCGAACATGATGTGATTCGCGAGATTGCAGAATCTATGGGTGCACGTGTTGCCGTGTGCACTCACTTTTCTGATGGAGGCGCTGGTGCAGTTGATTTGGCTAATGCGGTTGTGGCTGCATGTGAAGAGCCAAACAACTTTCACTTTCTCTACGAAGAATCTGCATCATTGAAAGAAAAGATTTCAGCTGTTGCTACAAAAATTTATGGGGCAGCCGCTGTTGAGTACTCGGATCTAGCAAATGAACAACTTGCGCGGTACGACGCAAATGGTTTCAGCCATCTGCCAGTCTGTATAGCCAAGACGCACCTCAGTATTAGTGGTGACCCCACGTTGAAGGGCGCGCCCACTGGGCACACTTTGGTAGTGCGTGAAGTACGCGCGTCAGTAGGGGCCGGATTCATTTACCCCATAGTGGGCAATATGCGCACCATGCCTGGCTTAGGGGCTGACCCCGCTGCTTTACATATCGACATTGGCCCAGACGGGCGAATTGTCGGTTTGTTCTGATCTATTTGCCGCGAAGTGCAGCAACGATTGGTGCACACTCGTCAATGTTTTCAGCACCAACGATGGTGTAACTGAAGCCCCAGCGCTCGCGACGCTCGAGCAGTTGCTCAATGCATTCCTCAACCGAACCGATAAGAGCAAATGGTGATGCATCGATCATGTCTTTTGACACGCCGAACATCGATGAGATGCCTTCAACAGTTGCAGCACGATCGTTTGTTACTTTCACAAAGAACGTACGAATGTTCATTTCAATGTCGTTGAGGCGGTGAGCGCCAGTGGCAGCAACAATGGCTACCTTTTCGTCCACTGATTCGGCTGTCATGGTTGAAAGTGCCTCTGGCCCAACAACACCTGCTGTCAATGTGCCATTGATGCCAATGATGTCTGCTTCGCGAGCTGCATATGACAACACGCGCTTACCGCCGCCGCCTATGAGAAGTGGTGGACGCGCCTGAACGGGCTTTGGTTGGCCGTTGTAATTAGTGATTGTGTAGTGATCGCCCGAGAATGAGAACGGGCCTTCTGCCATCGCGCCACGAATGACAGCGACACCTTCGATGAAACGATCAATACGAACCTTGGGGGAGTCGTACGGCATTCCTGCTTCTTCGTAATCGCTAATCATCCAACCAGCGCCAAGTCCTATATCGAGGCGCCCATCTGAGAGAAGATCAATTGTTGCGAGTTCTTTTGCAAGAACAACGGGGTGCTTGTAGTCATTGTCGAATACCAATGCACCGACACGAAGCGTGGTTGTGGCGCTTGCAGCAGCCATCAGTGCTGGGATTGGCGCTAACTGGTCAGTGAAGTGGTCAGGCATTGTGAGCACTTCGTAGCCGGCAGCCTCGGTACGTCGGGCAAGTTCAGCCCAACCCTTAGCTGATGTCTCTTTCGAGACTTGAACACCGAATCTGAAACCGCGATGGGGAAATTGTGACATGTAATAACGCTACCGAGACGGGTGACACGATGCATCAACCGTAGACAAGTACGGTGTTTTGTGTTGTGAAGTCCGTTGTGAATTGGTCCGTGCGCTTTGGCGTTGCTCTTGTGGCGTCATCGATGTTGCTTGCGGGCGCCATTGTCGGCGCGGCACCACAGGTGTGGCGAGCGCTGAATGCGCACCAAGAGACTCCGGTGGTTCTTCCCACCTTTAGTGGGCTATCAACCCGCACGCGCATCATGGGAGTGGCTGATAAACAAATTGGTGTCTTTGAGCTAGAGAACAGTCAACCGCTTGACATCGCTTCAGTACCAGACATTGTCGTTGCTGCCGTGTTGGCGGTGGAAGATTCTGGTTTCTATCGACACAAGGGCGTGAATCTTCGTGCGCTCGTACGCGCCACGTTGGCCAACTTCCAGTATTCAAGTGGCAGACAAGGTGCATCCACTATTACCCAACAGGTTGTGAAGAACGAGTTCCTTGCTGGGCTACCACGTGATGGTCGATACAAGATTTTGCAAGCGCGTTACGCGGTGATGCTTGAAAAGAAGGTCTCGAAGGCACAAATAGTAGAGCGTTATCTCAACACAGTGTTCTTCGGAAATAATGCGTACGGCATACAAGCTGCTGCTGATGTGTACTTTCAGAAGAAAGTGTCTGAACTCACATTGACGGAGGCAGGTTTCTTGGCTGGTCTTGTGCGCGCACCGTCCACGTTTGACCCCATTCGTCGCCCAGAACAATCGCGGCGCAGATTTGAGCAAGTACTTGCTCGATTCATTGATGTCGGTCTCATGACCACTGCTCAACGCGACACAACACTCGAAACATGGCAACCACCAGAGTCAGTGACCAGTGCTCCAGAGAGACCAACAAGCCGCACGTATTTCACTGAGATGGTGCGTGATTATTTGTTGAACAAGTCAACGATTCTTGGCGCCACATATCCCGAGCGATATAACGCACTATTCCGAGGCGGAATAACTGTGTACACAACAATCGACCCAGCGATGCAAGCCAAAGCAGAAAAGGCCGCAAAAGAAAAATTGCCAGCCAATAAGACCGGCATTCAATCGTCGATGATGTCATTAGATACGGCCACTGGTGCGATGCGAGCAGTTGTCGGTGGCCCCGGATTTTCTCCTGGCCGCAACGAAGTGAATCTTGCACTGCGTCGACGCCAAACGGGCTCAAGTATCAAGATGTTCGTACTCACTGCGGCGTTAGAAGCTGGCGCTCAGGCCAGTGACCTCATTGACGGAACATTGCCGTGCACGTTTCCTAATCCAGGACTTCCGTCAGAACCTTTCGTTATTACAAAGGGTGTCAGTCATCCTGTGTCGCCGTTGGCTGAACAGACATGGTTATCAATCAACTGTGCATATGCGCGATTGGCTCAAATTATCGGACTCAACCGCCTCGTCAACATGACGTATCGTCTTGCTTCGTCGAGTTATCTCTCTCGTGATTTATACACCATTCAGCCCTACGCAAGTTTTTCAACCGGCGCCAATGAGTTAAGTGCGCTCGATATGGCATCAGGAGCACAAACAATCGCTAATGGCGGAATTCATAATGAGCCATACTTCATTGAAAAGATCGAAGGCCCGAGCGGGTTGCTGTATCAACACACCATGGCGCCGTCGCAAGTGATCACGAAAGAGATTGCAGATGCTGAAGTGGACATCTTGAAGCAAACGCTAATTAAGGGAACTGCACGACGTGATCCGTTAGAAGGCAATCGTCCCGCTGGTGGCAAAACGGGTACACAGGATGAAAACACCAATGCATGGTTTGTGGGCTTCACCAAACAACTTGCAACCGCTGTGTGGGTGGGTGATCCAAAGGGATACACGCCGATGGTCAATATTCCTGAATTCAAAGCAGACGGAGTTGCCCGCGTAACAGGCAATGCGTACCCCGTAAAAATTTGGAAGGCGTATATGGACGCTGCACATAAAGATCTGCCTGTACTGAACTGGGATGCGCCACCTGCACCCACGCGTAATCCTTTGAGGCTCTATTTGCCTGGCGTTGACTGCATCGCAGAATTGGTGTCAGGCAAATTGCCGAAGGCGTCAACGGGCACTATCACCACAGTTGTACCCACTGTTACGACATCAACGCTGCCTGTTACACCAGTCGTCACAACAACTGTGCCAGGTGTCGTTGGAGTTCCCGTTGCGCCGCCAACAACGGTGTACCGAGGAGCTGTAGTCAAGATTGTTGACCCCGGAACTACCATTGCTCCGACGGACGTGAATCCGCTGACGCCTGTGATTGGCGTTGATCCTGCCCGCTATTACGTCTATAACTGCGCCAAGGGTATTCCGGCATCCATTAAGACCGTTCCATAGGGTAGCCAGTACCTAATGTGGTGTTGATGTTTCTTTGGTTTATTGGCACTGCAATTATTTCGGTCTTGTTCGTGTTCCGTGACGACAGATTTGATTACAGAGTTCTTGCTCTTGGCGCACTGTTGCCAGATCTCATCGATGTTTTGACCGGAGGAGCATGGGTTTTTCATTCGGTTCTGGGAAGTGTGATTGCACTTGGGCTTGTCATGATATTCGCGCGACGAGGAACAGCTGCTCGACGGATGTCGTTGGCGATCCCCATCGGAATGTTTATGCACTTGGTATTTGATGGGGCGTTCAATAACACAAAGGTTTTTTGGTGGCCATTTGCCGGCTTCAATTTCGGGGGAGCCGCAATCCCAAGTTTCGATCGCATTGCTCTTGATGTACTTCTGGAAATTGCAGGTGCTGCCATGTTGATGTGGGTCTGGCGCACGAACAATTTGTCGGATCCATCCGCCCGTCAAGATTTTTTTCGCACAGGTCGACTTGTATTGGAAAAGAAGTAATGCCGTGCTGATCTTGTTACGTCACGGTCAAACGGCAGCCAATGCCAAAGCATTGCTGCAGGGTCGAATGAATTTGCCCCTTGACCCTGAAGGCGAATTACAAGCCAAGCGCAGCGGTGAGTTTCTTCGAGAGAAGTATCCGAATGCATTAGTGGTGTGTAGTCCTTTAACGCGTGCACATCAAACCGCAAGTGCAATCACTGACAATGTCACCATTGATGAACGATTCATTGAACTTGACTACGGAGATTGGGATGGCGTTGCATTAACTGACGTCGACCAGACGTTGTGGGCGCAGTGGCGCAACGATCCGTCGTTTCGACCTCCAGGCGGCGAGACACTTGTTGAGTTAGATAGTCGCGTGCGACCAGCCTTTGATGAAATCAGTGAACGTGCACGCACGGGTGACGTGATTGTGGTTAGTCATGTGTCTCCCATTAAGAGCGGAGTCACGTGGGCGCTCGGCACTGGTCCTGAGACAACATGGCGAATGCAATTGGATCGTGCATCAATTTGTCGCATTGCAATTGGACCGCGTGGGCCTGGGCTCGTTGGGTTCAACGAAACATCACATTTGTGATGCCGTTGGGTGACGGTGAGTCGCTCTGTAAGCGGGGTTTTGTCCGTGCTTGCGCACTGGATGATCATCCCTCTATGCGATCTACCCGAAGGTTGCCTTGCGGCAGGCGGGCAGCCCAGCCTTCTGCTTGATCTTGCTTCACATGGGGTTTACCAAGCCACATGAATCGCTTCATATGCTGGTGCGCTCTTACCGCACCGTTTCACCCTTACCTGATCTGCTTGCGCAGCCATCGGCGGTCTGTTCTCTGTTGCACGTCCGTCAGGTCACCCCGACCTGGCTCTCGCCAGCATGTTGCCCTGAGAAGCCCCGACTTTCCTCAGCACATTGCTGTGCCGCGATCATCCGAACAACTCACCGTCGAGATGAGTGTATGGGCAAAGACGCTTAGTAAATGAGGCTATTAAGGCTTGGTGTGTCCATAAGGACAGTGGCGCGCGTGCCAGTGTCATTCACAGGACCAAGTTGAACTTGAACTGCACTCAGTGATCCGAATGCGCCAGGCAACGTAGCGACAAGTGGAGCACCAGCGGCGTCGGTTGCTGGTGCAAATCCGGCAGTGCCACCGTTGATGAGCTGTGCGGCTACTGCTGCACGACGTGATGAACGTCCACCAAGTCGCACCATGTCAGCACGAAGAGCAGGCTCTGCAGTGAGTGACACGAAGTACTGGTACGTAGCGGCAATAAGAGTTTCGACTGCAAGCGTGAGAGCAAGTGTGTCAGCAGGAAGTTTCCCGCTGGCAACTAAGTCAAGTGCATTCTGGCCGTAGGCCTCCATGAGCTTTGTATTTGTCTCTGAGTACGCCTCGCCGTTGCGGGCAGAGATAAGAACGCGAAGGTCCTGAAGGTGCGATGTGTGATCTGTTGCAAAAGCTGCGATAACTGATGCTGAGTCTTTGGTTGCAAGTGCCGTTACTGCAGAGTCTGACAACATTGCTGCCGCCATTGTTTCCATTGACATTGCTGTGCGCAACAAAATGACGTCAGTGACTGCAAGATCTTCAAGCTTTACTGTGGTGGGTGACATGCCGATTCGAGCAACAGATGGCTTGGTAGAACTGCACGCAGCAAGGACTGCAGTTGTTGCTGCAAGTGCACCGGACGAGCGCAACATTGTGCGACGGCTGATTGGTGAGGAAGTGGCTGTTTTTTTCATGATGAGTCCTTCGTTCAGTTGCCGACAGCAGCGATAGGTGATGAACCTGCAATGAGTTCAAGAGCAGCAGCATGGCGAGCTTCAACGGTGACGATGGAAGCAAGAAGTGTTGCTGCATCGAGGCCCTTGATTGTGCCAATTGCGTTGGTATGAATTGTTGCGGTTTGATCTTCGAGGGTTGCTAGTTGGCGAGCAATGCTGCTTAACGAGCCGGCAGGAGACGCAAGAGGCGCATTGCTTGGCTTGTGTGCTTCCACGGCCAAGTAGCCCTTCAGGGCTTGTGCATACGCAACGTGATGGTCAAGAATAAGAGTCATTGCAGCCAGATCGTCTCCTGTGAGACCGGCCACGGCAATGCGATAGGTGGCAACCATTCGTGATTCGCGCTCGAGACATGCATCCAGCGCATCATTGTCTGCGGCATCGCGGTGTGGCGGTGCTGTGTTCTCGGCTGCAGATGCATGACCTGCAAACAGTGGAGCTGCAGCAACGACTGCTCCTCCTGCGAGAAGTGAGGCGATGAGTCGACGACGCGTAGTCATTGACATGTCGGGAGATTCAACTTGGTGAGTGTCCACGTAGGGCATCCTTTGTCGTGTTGGCGAAATACCGCATCACAACACTAGAAGTCCAGTGATGAGAGTTCGGGTATCCAGGAGCGGGATCGAGAAACCGCCTCTGCCCATTGTTGTCGGGATATCCCCGGCGCACCTAATGGTGCGGTGACAGGTGCCCCTGAGAGGCCCTCGGCTGCGGCGCTGAGATTGTGCCATTGTCCCGATTCTGTGCCTGCCATGAAACCGGCGCCCAATGTGGTGGCTTCAGAAATAGGTGACACGCGCACAGGGCGACCCGTGGCATCAGCCAAGGCTTGGACAAACGTCGGGTTGCGACTCATGCCGCCGTCGATGCGAATTTCAGCGATTGTGAGGCCCGAATCTTTTTCCGCCGAGTCGACCAGGTCTGCGCCGCGATGGGCGACGCCTTCGAGAACAGCTCGCACGATGTGTGCACGAGTGGTGCCGCGCGTGATTCCAAATAATGCACCTCGTGCGCCGTAATCCCAAAATGGTGTTCCGAGTCCGAGAAGTGCAGGCACGTATGCCACCCCGTCAGTTGTGGAAACAGACGAGGCAAGCGTGTGTGATTCAGCTGCGTTTGCAATAAGACCCATGTCGTCGCGCAACCAATCGATGTTGGTGCCGGCTGACAACATGATTGCTTCTGTTCCGTACGAAATTTTTCCACCACGACTGAACGCAACGATGGGAAATGTTCCACCGGCATTGCGTTGTGCAGAGTTAGGGGGATTATCTCCGACAAACATGTCCAACATGCCGCCAGTGCCGAATGTGATTTTGGCCATTCCTGGCACAATGCATCCTTGACCAACGAGTGATGCTTGTTGATCTCCTGCAATGGCAAGAATTGGTGGTGCACCGGGAAGGTCAGTGGCATCGCCGATGAAACCCATGGAATCAACGATGCGGGGCAACTGGTGTTCGGCAATTCCAAGGACAGAAAGTATCTTGCTGTTCCACGAAGTTCCGTCAGGAAGAGTGAGACCAGTAACGGCAGCATTCGTGTGGTCACTGACGTGGTGTGCGCCCTGTGTGAGGTTGTACACAATCCATGACTCAACTGTGCCGATGCGAATGTCATTGCTATTGCGTTCGTTGGCATCAGAGATGTAGTTCTGAAGCATCCACACTGCTTTCGTTGCAGTTTGGTTCGGTGCGAAATTGAATCCGTGCTCGGCTCGTGCCGCCATGCATTCGCCAACAGTGCGCAGGTCTTGCCAACCAAGTGATGGCCCGATTGGTTTCCCTGTTGAAGCGCGCCAAATGATGGTGGAGGCACGTTGTGTAGTGATGCCAACACCGTTGACTGGACCAGAAGTTAACGCTGCTAGCGAAACGCGATGAACTGCTTCATACATTTCTGTTGCATCAAATTCAACGAGACCTGCAAATGGCGTGTTGGGTGCGAACTCTTCGTAATGGAGATCAGAGACAGACGCGTCATCGTGCACGATTGCGGCGCGAAGTCCGCTTGTTCCTACATCGATGACAAGTGTTCTCATAATCCGAGTTTGCCCGGGTTCAAGATGCCGTTCGGATCAAGTGCATTTTTCACTGCTCGAAGAACACCCATGCTGGTCCCGAGCGCTTGTTCCATGTACTGGGACCTGCTGTATCCGATGCCGTGATGGTGAGACAAGTTTGCTCCGGACTTAAGACCAGCTTCTTGGCCTGCTTTCCACATGGCCAAGTACGTGCTTTCAAAATCAACTTCTTCTGGTGTTGCTGCAAAAGTGAAATACACACATGCGCCTTCGATGTAGCTGTGCGACAAGTGGCAGGTTGCTGAACGTGCATGTGGAACAGCGAGCATTGCTGATTCGACTGCATCGACAACTGCGTCAAGGTGACCCCAATTGGCTGCAACTTCCATGGTGTCGACTACAAAGCCCTTGCGAGTGAGTGCTTGTAATCCGCTCGTGTCATTTCGGTGGTGCATCCATGCTTCGATAAGTGCGACATCGCCGTCAGTGGCTCCCATTTCTTTACAGGTGTCAAACACGACGCTCATTGTTCCGTCGACAATGGCTTCTGTGCCTTCGTCAAGAACGAGAAGGGTGCATTGCGTGCCATCACCACCATGAGAACGCTTGCTCTCGGCTCCGTCGTACAAACGCAAAACTGCCGGAGTCGCCCCCGCGCGAATAATGCGACGGCACGCTTCAATACCTTCAGAGAATGATGCGAACACAAACGCTGCACGACGCTCCACTTCCGGAAGCGGGTGAGCACGCAACCACACACGTGTAATCACGGCAAGAGTTCCCTCGCTGCCAAGTAGCAGTTGAGAAATATCTGGTCCTACTGCACCTGCAGGTGCGCCTCCAGTACGAATGATTGTGCCGTCTGCAAGCACGGCTTCGAGAGCGTGCACCATGTCCTCAATTTTTCCGTAGCGCGTTGAGTATTGACCAGCACCACGGCATGCAACCCAACCGCCAACGGTGGCAAGTTCAAACGATTGCGGGTAATGCCCGATTGTGAGTCCGTGTGTACGTGCTGCTTTTTCAAGATCGGGACCAAAGGTGCCTGACAATGTTTCGACGATGCCTGACACTTCGTCGATTGACTCGATGCCTTGCATCTGTGTCATGTCGAGAGCAACGCCGCCAAAAAGTGGGATCGCTGCGCCACATACTCCGCTTCGTCCACCAGAGGGAGTGACAGGAATTTTGTGGTCATTGCAATAGGCCAACAAGAGAGAAACTTCTTGAGTGTTCTTTGGGCGACATACAACAGCAGGAATTTGCGGAACTTCATTACGAAGTGACCACCGAAGCGACAATGGCCACCAGTCGCGACCATGTTGTGCACGTTCAACTGCATCGGCCGTGGTGTCACAGATAGCACCGAGTTCTTTTGCTTCAGTTGCGGTTAATGCGCGACCAGGACTTGGTAAGTGAGACGTAGCAAGAGCAGGGTCACCACCAAATTCGATTGGCTCTGTGGCCTGTGTTGAAAATGTATGAATGCTCATTGTTATCCCTTGTGTGAGTCGATGAATTCTTGTTCTGTGACCATGGCTGCAGCGTCTTCGCGTGCGCATGCGTCAACGAACTCAGCGATACTTGCTGAACTCTGTGCATCGTCCCACCCAAGAAGTGGAGAAATGAGATCTGCTGTTGCACGTGCTGCGGTAACGCTGGCACGTCTGTTCAGTAAGCGCGCCCGAGTGCGTCGACTCAGCACGTCGTCAACCGACGTTGCCATTTCGTGAGTGACTGCGTACACCGCTTCGGCGCGAAGATAGGGAAGTCCGTCTACTAACGGTCCAGACAGTGATGGGTCGTTAGCAATAAGGGCAGCTATTTCTGCAGAATCACTTCCGTAACGACCATCAAGGTGATGATCGCGTTGTGACGCACGAATACTGCGGCCTTTGGCGCCATGCAGTGATAGTGAACGTGTGTGGCAACGTGTCTTGGTGCCCAATACTTCGGACACTGCATCGACAGCATCTTGTGCCATCTCGCGATACGTAGTGAGTTTTCCGCCAGTGACCGTGACGACTCCATTGTCGGAAGTGAACACGCGATGACGACGACTGAGGTCAGCAGTGCGGCCTGCTTTTGCGGAAGAGTCATCCATCTTTACAAGTGGCCGAAGGCCAGACCACACGCCTGTGACATCGTCAAATGTGACATCCGTGTTGACGGTTGCGTTCAGTGCAGCAAGGACATATTCAATGTCGTCGCGTGTGCACTGTGGATCGTTTACTGGACCCTTGTAGTCGGTGTCTGTGGTGCCGATGTATGTGAATTGGTATGAGCCGTCACCACGAGAGATCCAGGGAACGACGAACAAACTGCGCTTGTCGCTTGGCACAGGAATAACTACGGCAATGTCATTGCGCACTTTGTCCCAGGGCACAGTGAGGTGAACGCCCTTTGCCGGACGAATGGTGTCGGGGTGGGATGCCTCGTCAAGGGCACGGACATCGTCAGCCCAGACGCCCGTTGCATTGACAACCGCTTTGGTGCGGATAGTGAAATGAGTGTCGCCAACAAGGTCGTGGACACGAACGGAGTGTTGTGTGCGATTCGCTGAGTCAATTCCTTCAACGCGGCATTGGTTTGCGATGGCTGCGCCATTGTCTGCAGCGCTGCGCAGCACTGCAAGGGTGAGACGTGCATCGTCTGCTTCAGCGTCGTAATACATGTATGCAGACGACAGCTTTTCGCGCGCCATTGTTGGCAAATGAGCAAAGGCAGTGTCAGCAGAAAGGCGGCGATGCAAGCGACCAATGCGCCAGCCCCCTGTGAGGTCATACATCCACATTGCAGAACCGAGAGCACGTGCAATCTTTTTCGAGACAACGCTGTTCTTCGTGAGAATCGGAATCATGAAGGGAAGAACGTGTACGAGGTGAGGGGCATTGCGACGCAAACGCTTGCGTTCACGTAATGCCTGATAGACGAGCCGAACATCGCCTTGTTGGAGATAGCGCAATCCACCGTGAATCAATTTTGATGACTTCGATGATGTGCCCGATGCGAAGTCGTCGCGCTCAAGAAGGCATGCGCGAAGGCCGCGAGACGCGGCATCGAGAACGACACCGGCTCCAGTTATTCCTCCGCCGATAACAACGACATCAAATTCTTCGCTGGAAAGGCGGGAAAGGGATAAGGGTCGGGAGAAATTGTGAGGGGTTGGCACGGGACAGAGCCTATGTGGTCTGGGCTATTGAAGGAATTCTGAGCCCGGGACTGTGACGTTGTTAACAAATAACAATCATTGCTAATTAGCAATTGATGCAGATAAGGTTCTCCCATGCGATCACCAGAGGAACTCACCATTGCATTTCGTCGTGCAGGGCTAAAGGTCACTCCACAACGACAACTGTTGTTTCGGTTACTCCACGACAACAGTTCCCATCCCACCGCTGACTCATTGCACAGCGCCGCGACAACTGTGATGCCAGGTATCTCGTTGCGTACCGTCTATCAAACATTGACCGACCTTGCCGAAATGGGTGAATTGCAATCGATCGAAGTTGGCTCAGGTTCATTGCGGTTTGATCCCAACGTGTCAGACCATCATCATGCGGTGTGTGACGGATGTGGTGATGTCCACGATGTGTATGTAGCAAAGGCGCCTGTATTGCGCGGCCTCGACGATTTCTCGGTGAGCGATGCACACATCGTGTACCGAGGACAATGCGGCGCGTGTTCTGCGCTAGTCGCAACGAAATAACCAAAAATAGAAAGGATCCATTCATGCCAGCCTTGAAGGGAACTAAAACACACGAAAACCTGTTGGAGGCATTTGCAGGCGAAAGCCAAGCAAATCGTCGTTACATCTGGTTCGCACAGAAAGCAGACATCGAGGGTTACCCAGACGCTGCTGCTTTGTTCCGCTCAGTAGCTGAAGGTGAAACCGGCCATGCGCACGGACATCTTGAGTACATCGCAGAAGTAGGCGATCCAGCAAGTGGTGAGCCAATTGGTGAAACCGAAGCAAACTTCAAAGCATCAGTTGCTGGCGAGACCTATGAGTACACACAGATGTACCCAGGATTCGCAAAGACAGCTCGCGAAGAAGGATTCGATGAAATCGCTGACTGGTTCGAAACTCTTGCTCGCGCAGAGAAGAGCCACGCCGGTCGTTTCGCTGAAGGCTTAGCTGCTCTCTAATTTTTCCGCGGCCCGTTGGTCGTGATGATCGAAGAGGTGGGTGGTTGTTGCGAAATCAGCAACCACCTCATCTTTGAAAACCCCTACGAGAATTGAATTCCTGATGACCATCACATACGACCCAAAGAATCCTCTCTATCTCGACGAAGCAGATGTGCGCGAAGAACTCACCCGCGTCTACGACATCTGCCACGGTTGCAGACTCTGCTTTAAGTTCTGCTCCTCTTTTCCCACACTGTTTGATTATGTCGATGCCCACGACGATCAAGATGCCGGACGTATGACTCCTGCACAACAAGATCAAGTTGCCGACGAATGCTTCCAATGCAAACTGTGTTACGTCAACTGCCCATACATTCCTGAATTGCACGAATGGGCTCTCGATTTTCCGCGACTAATGTTGCGCCATGACTCAATGCGTATGGCTAACGGCCAAGTAAATCTTCGCAAGCGAGTCACAACTGAAGCCATGGGTCATACCGATGCACTTGGCAAGTTGGCCACCACTATTCCCACCATTACCAACGTTGTGCTTGGCGCAAAGCCTGGCTCGATGGTGCGAAAGCTTGTTGAAAAGACAGCAGGAGTTTCGTCTGTTCGCTTGTTGCCTCCCTATGCAAAACAACGCTTCAGTACGTGGTTCAAAAAGCGTGCCACCCCGGAGCTGGCTAAGAAGCAAGGTTCTGTCGCGGTATTTCCTACATGTTTGGTGGAATACCAGCAGCCAGGTGTTGGTCAAGACTTAGTCAAGGTGTACGAACGCAACGGCGTTGACTGTTCTCTCATTGAAGGTGCCGGTTGCTGTGGAGCGCCGTACCTTCACAGTGGCGACATGGACGGCTTCATCAAAGTCGCTACTAAGCAAGTCAAGGCTTTGGCTGCAGCAATACGCGGTGGCAAAGACATTGTTGTTCCGCAGCCGACATGTGGCTACATCTTGAAGAAGGACTATGTCGATTACGTCGGCGGACCCGATGCCGAATTGGTAGCAGCGCACACGTACGACTCGTCTGAGTATTTAATGAACTTGCACAAGGCAGAGGGAACAGAGCTTGATACCAATTTCACTGGTGAGATTGCTGAAAGCATCTCGTACCACATTCCATGTCACCTTCGTGCCCAGAACATTGGGTTGCGTAGTCGAGACATTATGAAGTTGACTGGTGCAAAGATCACATTGATCGATCAGTGCTCAGGCATTGATGGCATGTGGGGCCTCAAGGCAGGCAATGAAGAGTTTTCTGTACCGATTGCCAAGAAACTGGCAAACAAATTGGAAGCAGCCAATAGTCAAATAGTGGCCGGTGACTGTCATTTGGCAAACACTGCCATCAATGAACAAACGGGCATCGTTGCTCAACACCCATTACAAGTAGTCGCACGTGCGTACGGCATTCCTGAAGAACCAACGAAGTAAAAGAATAGAGATACCAGTGAATACAAATACCCCCGCCGAATCACGCAAGCTTGCTCTCGATGACATCGCCGACCTTCGCGCGTATGAACGTGAACGTCCAGCATTTCGTGCTCATGTCATTGAAGTAAAGCGTCGTCGTCGCATCGCGATCGGCGAGATGTTGACCATTATGTTTGAAAATCGGGACACTATGCGTTTGCAAATTCAAGAAATGATTCGTGCCGAAAAACTCGTCACAGATGAAGGCGTCATGGAAGAACTAAAGGTGTACAACCCGATGATTCCGATGCCAGGACAATTGTGCGCCACACTGTTTCTTGAACTGACTTCTGAGGAGCAAGTTCATGAGTGGCTGCCAAAATTGGCCGGCCTTGAAGACAGTATTTGTATTCAGTTATCTGACGGTTCGAAAGTGCGTGGATCAATTGATGCTCAACATGCAGCCGGTCTCACTCGCCCCGACGTCACGGCTGCGGTTCACTACCTCACATTTGATTTCACTGAAAAACAGGTCGAGCAGTTTGCATTTGGTCCTGTTGCGGTGCTGTGCGACCAGCCGAATTACCGTGAGATGGCTTCGTTCTCAGATGAAACTCGCAACGAACTCCTGACCGACCTTCGCCCGTAACCCATACCTGATAGCCGTTGGCCTCTGGGCTGAATAGGAATGGACAGATGTGACGGTTGACACATACAATGCCCGCACGGGGACTCTCCCCGTGGTCAAGGGGGATTTCGATGTCCGTAGCAGATCTATCGTGGCGGCACCAAGGGGCCTGTAACGGCTTAGACCCTGATGTCTTTTTCCCTGATTCAGAAGCAGCAGCTGACGAGGCCAAATCAATCTGCAGTTCCTGCATGGTGAAAGCGTCGTGTTTAGAGCACGCCATCACCGTTCGCGAGAAAGACGGAGTCTGGGGCGGTGCCACAGAACGTGAGCGTCGCAGAATCATTCGTCAAAGACGCCGCACAGCGTAGATACTGGGTGCATGGCCCATTCCCACGAATTCATCGGCTGGCCCACGTTGCTGGCCCACATTCTTGATCGCCGCGATCTTGATTCGTCGCAAGCTGAAGCAGCTATCACACAAATTCTGAACGGTGATGCCACACCATCTCAGATGACAGCCTTTGTTGTTGCAATGCGCGCCAAGGGCGAAACAGTGGAAGAACTAGAAGGCATGTTGCACGCTGTGCGGTCAGCTGGCATGAAGGTGAACCTCAGTGCAGAACTTGCATCGCGTGCGATTGACATCGTTGGAACAGGTGGAGACAAGAGCAATACCGTCAACGTGTCCACGATGTCTGCATTGGTTGTTGCTGCCACCGGAGTACCGGTGTGTAAGCACGGCAACCGAGCAGCGTCATCAAAGTGCGGAGCAGCAGATTTGTTAGAAGCTGCCGGAGTTGCAATTGAGCTTGATCCACACGGAGTGGAAGCATCAATCGCAGCGACCGGATTTGGTTTCTGTCTTGCTGCTCATTTTCATCCAGCGTTTCGCTATACAGGTCCATCACGTCGTGAAATCGGGATTCCGACCGTATTCAACTTGCTGGGGCCAATGGCAAACCCCGCGCCCATCTCAAACATGTTGGTCGGCGTTGCGATGCCAAACATGATGGAAGCAATGGTGGGCGCGTTGGCTTCACGAAACGTCACGAGTGCATGGGTTGTGCATGGGCATGGCGGACTTGATGAACTTGCGGTCAGTGGTCCGAACATTGTGTACCAATTGCGCGATGGCAACATTTCTCGATTCGAGATCGATGCTTCTGAATTCGGAATTAGCCACTCCACGTTGGCTGACATTCGCGGCGGAGACGCCTCGGACAACTTGGCCATTATGAACAGCCTGTTCGCTGGTCAAACGGGTGCTGTTCGTGACATCGTTACGTTTAACGCTGGGTGCGCGCTCTTTGTTGCCAATCACGTGCAGTCAGTCGCAGACGGTATTGACATTGCTCGTGCCACCATCGATTCAGGTGCTGCGGCAAGCATGTTGGCCAAGGTCGTGACCGTTAGTTCGGCTGAAGCAAAGCGCATGCAGGTCTAACAAACCGAACCGTGCCACACCCTTTCGTCACTCTTGTGACATGGACATCACGCCTCTCACCCTCACCGACGCCTCTCAGTACGAACCAGTTCTCATGATCTCGTGCGCCACCTGTGTCATGGCCGATACCGATGCCTGCGGTGACTGCATCATGAGTTTCCTCTGCGATGCCCCCTCTGAAGGTGCTGTCGTTCTTGACATTCAGGAGCTTCGGGAAATTAGGTTGCTCGCTCAGGCCGGTTTGGTGCCTACGCTTCGGCACCGTGCCGTTGGCTAAACCTTCCTCCCGTAATCCCACAGTCGTCTCTCCCGACGCCCCTCAGGGACCTGAGTATTGGGCGCAACTGCATGCCGTCGGTCAGGTCGCTGGTCTTCATTCACTCGGAGTTGCTCCTGCTGATGTGATGCAACGCGCTCGTCAGCAGATTCACGATCGCATTGATCACGATCTCGTCAATGGCATGAAATTTACGTTCCTTCGTCCGGAACGGTCGACGACACCGAGTCAACATCTTGAGGGTGCGAAATCAATAATCGTCGGCGTTCGCTCGTATGCGATCAGTGATCATCCAGATGTTGGCTCGTCGTCTCCGCTCGCCAGAGTTGCTCGCTATGCATGGCTTGATCATTATGGTCACCTCAAAGATTCACTCTCTGTTGTCGCTGAGCGATTACGGCAAGACGGGCATCGTGCTGTTGTCTTTGCCGATGACAACGCAATGGTTGATCGAGAAGCGGCGTGGCTTGCAGGTATTGGTTGGTACGGCAAGAACGCAAATATTTTGTTGCCAGGACACGGAAGCTTTTTTGTGCTTGGGTGCGTGATTACAACTGCTGTTCTGCCAGTTGCGACTCCCATTGATGACGGGTGTGGATCCTGTACTCGCTGCATACCTGCGTGCCCAACTGGAGCAATTGTCAAAGAAGGCGTCATTGATGCAAATAAGTGTTTGTCGTGGTTGTTACAAAAACCCGGAATTTTTGATCGCGACTATCGCGTTGCTCTCCATGATCGAATCTACGGATGTGATGATTGCCAAACGGCATGTCCTCCAACGCGCCGAACTGCGCTAAGTGAATCAACTGAGCCTCTTCAGTCAGTTATTGAAGTGTTGGAATGGCTGTCGATGGAAGATGACGCTTTGAATGCGTCATGTCAACGTTGGTATGTACACAAACGTGACATGACATGGATTCGGCGAAACCTGCTGATCGTTCTTGGCAATATCGCTAATCCACGTGACCCTGAAGTTGTAAATGCCATTCGCAGATATGTGTCACACCCCCGAAGTGAATTACGTGCTCATGCGGTATGGGCAGCAGCCAGGTTGGGTCTCACTGATCTCATAAATCATGAAGATTCTGACCCCATGGTGTGTGATGAGTTGCTGCATCTGCCAACCTTGCGGGAAGGCCTATGAAGCATCTTCTCGTCACCAACGATTTTCCTCCAAAGATCGGCGGCATTCAGTCACTGTTGTGGGAATGGTGGCGTCGCTTGCCTCCTGACTCCTTTGCAGTGCTCACAAGCCCTCATCCTGATGCCGCTTCATTTGATGCAGGCGAGCCGTATCGCATTGAACGAACACGCGAACCGGCGTTGTTGCCTCATCCATGGATGGTGCAACGCATTAACGCGATGGTCAAAGAATTCGGCGCAGACTTTGTTGTGCTTGACCCGGCATTGCCATTGGGTCTTGTGGGCTCACGGTTGTCTGTTCCCTACATGGTGGTGTTACACGGAGCAGAGGTCACGGTGCCAGGCAGGTTGCCATTATCTCGCCAGGTTTTAGGGCATGTATTGCGTGGTGCAGAACACGTTGTTGCTGCTGGTGGATATCCGGCAACAGAAGGTGACCATGCAGCGGGTCGTGCGTTGCCGTCAACCATTGTTCCTCCCGGTGTTGACACACAAAGATTTGTTCCGTTAGATGTTGCAAGCAAAAAGGCTGCTCGTGCTCGATTCGGTTTTAATGACGATGACGAAATCATTCTTGGATTCAGCAGGCTTGTGCCTCGCAAAGGATTCGACACTGTGATTCGGGCTGTTGCTCAACTTGCACCACATCGACCACATCTGCGTTTGGCAATCGCTAGCACTGGTCGCGATGAAGATCGGTTGCGAAAATTGGCTGAAGAATTGAAAGCTCCCGTGACATTTATGGGGCGAGTCGATCATGACGATGTTCCGGCGTTATACGGATGCGCAGATATTTTTTCCATGATGTGTCGTAATCGATGGGCGGGTCTCGAGCAAGAAGGCTTTGGCATCGTGTTTGTTGAAGCGGCAGCATGTGGCGTACCGCAAATTGCAGGCGAAAGCGGCGGAGCAGCAGAAGCAGTTCTTGACGGAGTCACGGGCTATGTGATGAATAACCCCACCGACGCATCTGGCCTGGCTGCTCGTATTACAACCATCCTTGATGATGAGGCATTGCGTGCATCAATGTCTGTCGCCTCGCGTGCTCGCGCTGAATCAGAATTTGAATACTCAGTTCTCGCAGCGCGTTTGGGACAAGTACTGAAGGTTGGGCAATGATGGATGCCATGCCAGGATCTCTCCTCGTCAAATGCAATCTCGCTCTGACTGCTGTCTTCGTTGCGGCTTCAATTGTTGCTGCAGTGGCTTTCACGTCTCCATGGAAAACCATTGGCGTTGTCGTGAGTCTTAGCTGCTTTACGGTTGGCATCGTCGCGTTCTTGTGGGGCTACTGGACAGCAGTACAGCGCAGTCGTACTGACAACATCTCGGTGGCAGCACTGTATTTCTTGGTTGATAATTGCGCGCCACAATCAGTTGCACGACTGATGAATGGCGCTCTTGGTGTCCAGGTTGTGGTGGCTGTAGCTACGGCGATCAGCCGCACAACGACAGATGGTCGCACGGGGAGCACCTTGGCATTTGGGGTGTTGGCTCCGATGATGGGCCTTGGCCTTAATGGTCTATGGGGCGCCACACACGGCACTTTTTCCCCTCGCCAGTTCGATGATTCGAGCGAGGTGCCACTTCAGGGGTCCGCGAGCGGTCAAGATTAGAACTATGACTGACCGCGCTGCACAGACCACCCTCATCTCGGCCCCACTCAATGCATGTTGGGACGTAGTTCTCGGATTTGAGAAATACCCCGATTGGGCCAAAGACGTCAAGGAAGCAAATGTCTTGACACGCGACAGTGAAGGTCGTGGACTTCGCGTCGAATATCGCGCATCAGCTCTTGGACGCAGTACTCGTTACACACTTGAGTATGACTATTCGCAACAGCCATCTCGTTTGTCTTGGCATCTCGTTGAAGGCGACATCATGCGCGCGCTCAATGGTGCGTATTCATTTGTTGAAGTTGATGGCGGCACTCAAGTCTTTTATGAACTGGAACTGGAACTTGTTGTTCCATTGCCTGGTTTTGTGAAGCGTCGCGCAGAGGCACGTATTCTCATCGAAGCAGTCAAAGAACTGAAGGCTCGCGCCGAGTCGTGAGCTTCGTCGGAATTGATGTTGGCGGCACAAAGTGCCATGGCGTGCGTGTTGACGAACACGGCGTAGTCCTCGAAGAAATTCGATATCCAACTCCGCATGCGTCGGAATTGGTCGACCTTCTTGAATCGATGTTTCATGAACTCTCAGGAACACAGACACTTGGAGTTGGCGTACCTGGGCTCATTACGCCAGACGGGATTGTGCGCGCATCTCCAAACATGAAAGGCGCTCACAACATCGCTGTTGGCCCTGAACTTCGTACTCGCTTGGGCATCAATGTGCATGTTGAAAACGACGCCACGATGGCGGCGTACGGAGAATGGAAAGCCGGTGCCGCTAGCGGTGCAATGAATGCAGTCATTGTCACACTTGGTACAGGTATTGGTGGCGGCATTGTCATGGGTGGTCAGTTGCAGCGCGGCACAAATGGTTTCGCAGGCGAAATTGGGCACATGGTTGTGCAACACGAGGGAGAACAGTGCGTGTGCGGCAGGCGAGGCTGCTGGGAACGATATGCGTCGGGTTCTGCATTACGAATGTTGAGTGGCGGTATGAGCGGGGAAGAAGTGTTTGCAGCAGCTAAGTCGGGCGACAGTCATGCGCAATCAGTTGTTGCCACATTTGCTGATTGGGTTGCCGTCGGACTTGCAAGTCTCACCAATATCTGTGACCCAGAAGTGATCGTTATCGGCGGAGGAGTCGTGCAGTCGTTTGAATCTGTACTTGATTCTGTAGCGAAGAGTTTTGCCGCCGCATTGTATTCATCTGAATCACGGCCTCATCCTGCTCTGCATGTCGCAGCATTGGGTGAACGCGCTGGCGCAATCGGTTGTGCTCTAGTTATGACTCAGGGCTAGCCCAACTGCGCGATCGTTCTACTGCGCGCAACCATTGAGCATGAGATAGATCTGATTCTTGTGGTTCGAAACGTTTATCGAGAGTCCACATCGCAGCGATTTCATCAAGATTTGCCCACACACCTTCAGCTAATCCCGCCAAGTACGCAGCGCCAAGTGCAGTGGTCTCGTGGTCTGTTGGTCGCAGCACAGGTACGCCGAGTGCATCAGACTGACGTTGCAGCATCGCATCCATGACTGAAGCGCCACCGTCAACACGTAACTCAGCAAGTGTGACTCCGCCTGCCTGAGTCATTGCGTCAATGGCATCGCGAGTCTGATGCACCATTGCGTCAATCACTGCTCGAGCAATGTGTGCCTTCGAAGTGCCGCGAGTAATTCCGCTAATTGATCCGCGAGCATATGGATCCCACCACGGACTACCTAAGCCTGTAAATGCTGGCACAACACACACACCGCCCGAATCGGGCACTGATTCAGCGAGTGGCCCAATCTCGGAAGAATCATTGATGATTCCAAGTCCGTCACGTAACCACTGCACAGCGGCACCGGTGACAAATATTGCGCCTTCTAACGCATATACGGGTGCACCATCACCAAGGTCCCATGCAACAGTGGTGAGCATTCCGTCTGATGGTGGCGGACATGTTGTGCCGATGTTCAGTAGAACAAAGCTTCCGGTTCCGTATGTGTTCTTTGCCATGCCAACGCTTGTGCATGCTTGTCCGAACAGTGCAGCTTGTTGATCGCCGGCGATTCCAGAAATGGGAATTCCGTTCGGCACGCCAGGAACATCAGTTGTTATGCCGAACCGTCCGCTAGATGGCCGCACGGTCGGCAGAACTGACATGGGAACTCCGAGCAGTTCACACATTTCAGCACTCCACTGCAATGTGTTGATATCGAACAACATGGTTCGACTCGCATTAGAAGGATCTGTGACGAACGCGGCACCAGCAGTGAGTTTCCATACCAACCATGAGTCAATAGTTCCGATGCATAAATGTTCAGTCGGTGGAACTGAGGTGTGTTGCAATAACCACGCCGCTTTGGTTCCGGAAAAATACGGATCGAGAACTAAGCCCGTTACCGCGCGTACGCGATCAAGGTATGGGAGTAATTCATCACATCGTTCTGCAGTGCGACGGTCTTGCCAGACAATGGCATGTGCGCTTGGTTGACCCGTTCGTTTATCCCACGCCAGTACAGTTTCTCGCTGGTTTGTGATTCCGATTGCTGCAACGGGTTGAGTGAGTTTGCCGCAAACATCTTGCAAGGTAGCCACAATCGCGTCCCAAATTTCGAGCGCATCATGTTCAACCCAGCCTGGTAGTGGAAAGTACTGAGTGAACTCGCGGTAGGCGGAAAACGATTCCGTGCCATCGTCAAAGACGGCGCGCGTGCGCACTCCGGTGGTGCCTGCGTCAATCGCGAGCACCACGCTCATGAAGCGCCTGGCCCCGATGTTGCAATCAGATGAATAAGAGCAGCGTGAACTCCGGGAGTTGCGGCTAACACCTGTGAGGGTGTCACGAGATTACCGACGTAATCAGTGGTGACGGCGCCAGCTTCTGTAGCAATAACTTGTCCAGCAATGAGGTCCCATGAATGAAGGTGCTCTTCGAAATAGGCATCAAGGCGACCACATGCGACGAAACATAAATCGACAGCTGCAGCTCCGAACCGACGAATGTCTCGCACCTTCATCACAATGTCAGCAACACGTTTTGCATGTACTTCTCGTTCGCTAATTCGGTAGCTGTAACCGGTACACACGAGAGCGTCTGCAATATCGTTGTTGTCACGGACTCTGATGGGTGCTCCGTTCAGCGTGGCTCCTTCAGTGCGAGCGCCACTAAACATCTCGCCGAGGGCCGGAACGTATACGGCACCAGCAAGTGGGCCATGTTCGTCAACTGCACCGATTGAAACCGCCCACATCGGAAGATCGAAATAGAAATTCGTTGTGCCATCAATTGGGTCAATGTGCCAGGTAATACCAGAGGTGCCTTTTTTTGCTGCACCTTCTTCACCGATGATGGAATCATCAGGTCGCAACGTTGCCAAGCCCTCAGTGATCATCGCTTCGCTTGCTTTATCGAATTGTGTCACCATGTCAATCGGTGATGATTTTGTTGTCGCCGTAAGGGGTCCGCTCTTGCGTCCGCGAAGCGCCATGTCTCCTGCCTCTCGAGCAAGTGATTCTGCAATCTGACGTAATTGAGATCCGAGTGATGACGAAGCGCTCATGATGGGTCCGATATTTCACGCCATTCACCATGCGCGCGTAAGACAAGGACCGCAATGATTGCTGTTCCTCCAGCTCCGATCAGACTGCAGATCAGCATTCCTGTTCCGGATTGCACAACGCAGCGAGAGTCACATTGCGTGTCAATCAGACCGTAACCAAGAAGACCCCCTGCAAGTCCACCAAGGAGAATCGAACAGAAGGCAATTACTCGCGCGGTGACCGAAGGCAGAGCGGAAAGAGAAGTGGAGGAGTCAGGCACCTCACCATCGTAGGCGTGGCGGTATGACGAGTGCAGTAGCGTTTGCGTGAAATGACCACGGACCGCTCGATTCTTCACATTGATATGGACGCGTTCTATGTGTCGGTTGAATTATTGCGTCACCCTGAACTGCGCGGATTGCCAGTCGTTGTCGGCGGTACAGGAGGTCGGGGCGTTGTAGCCGCGGCATCGTATGAGGCTCGACGGTATGGGATTCACTCTGCGCTGTCTTCAGCTGTTGCGCGCAAGTTATGCCCAGACGCTGTGTTTATTGCGCCTGATATTTCTCACTATGTCGAATACAGCCAAAAGTTGCACACCATCTTTGAATCCTTCACGCCTCTCGTAGAGCAAATATCAATCGATGAAGCTTTTCTCGACGTCACCGGAGCATCAACGCTGATGGGAGACGCTGTGTCAATTGCGTGGGCATTACGTGAGCGCGTGGTGTCTGAAACACAGTTGACATGCAGCGTGGGGGTTGCTCCGAATAAATTTCTTGCAAAGCTCGCGTCTGAACATGCCAAGCCACGAGCAATGGCTGGTGGAGTGCAGCGTGGGTATCAAGTTTTTGAAGTGAAGCATGGACACGAATCTGAATTCTTGTTACCCCTTCCGGTGCAGGCGTTGTGGGGTGTCGGGCCAGCAACATTGGCAAAACTTGAAGCTATTGGAGTTCGTCTCGTTGCTGATTTGGCCGAATTAGATGTTGACATCGTGTGTGCCGCCGTTGGCGATGTGAATGGTCGACATCTTCATGCGCTTGCGCGAGGAATAGATGACCGAACAGTTGAACCAGAACGAATTGCTAAATCAATTGGACATGAAGAGACTTTTTCTGCTGATCTCACCACGCACGAAGAGTTGCGAGTTCAGTTGGTACGGCTGTGTGATGCGGTTGCACGACGAACCCGTGATGCAGGTGTCGCTGCGGGCACGCTGTTGTTGAAAGTAAAATTCTCATCATTTGAATCTGTCACTCGGTCCGTTACTCCCTCTGTGCCGTTAACAACTGGGCCTTCGATGGTGGCAGCTCTCGAGCCACTGTTAGCGATGCTCGACTACGCACAAGGTGTTCGTCTGCTTGGTGTGCATGCTCAAAAACTGAGTGAGCAGAGCGAGGGAATTCCACGTTTGTTTGATGATGGGGGAGACACGCCAGAAGACATCGAAGAACAGTGGAAACCAGCCAGTAAGGCCGTTGACCTGATTGTTGATCGGTTTGGGGCGGGGATGATTGGTCCAGTGAGCGGGCTCAATACCCGAAAGCCTGGCCAGAGCCCTGCCGGCCCGGTCCTCGATGAAGGTTCCTGACATAGAACACACCGAGGCGCATTGCGTTTAGGTCAGTGAGGTGAGACAATCAATCTGTGCCACTGTCAGACGACGAACAAAGAATCCTGCGCGAGATTGAAGCTCAGCTCAAAACCGATGAGAAGTTCGCAAGTGCTGTCTCGTCTTCTGGGCTGTACCGCCATTCGGCTCGTCGCGTGTGGTGGGCGTTGGTCGGCGTCATTGTGTCGCTTGTAGCTGTCGTTGCCAGTTTGCAGATTCACTTTTTGATTGCTTTTGCAGCCTTTGTCGTGATGATGGGATTTGCTTTGGTCATTGAACGACAGGTTCGATTGATTGGTCGCGCTGGGGTTCAAGACCTTGCCCAAACCATTCGTAAGCCTCGGGTCAAGTTTCCTAACAATTAGTCGGGGTTTGCCCACTACTGTTGGCGCTATGCAAACCGCGGGCTCCACATCGAAAAGCGACTCTGCCTTCCTGTCCATTTTCGGGGCAGTCATTGTTCGTCCGTGGTTGTGGTTCGCTGCGCTTTCCCAGGCATATCGATTGGTGCCACAGGGCTGGTGGCGCACCTCTCCCTTTCTTCCTGTTCCTTCTCGGGACTATTTAGAGTTTCGCCTTGTGACTCAATACGGCGGTGGACACGGTGTCGCACGTGGCTCAATTCGGTCAGAAGATGTCGTTGACTACTTACAGTGGTGCAGACGGTGGAGTAGCGAAAACTAATGAGAAGCGCACTCGTTCTCAATGCAACATATGAACCACTCAGTGTTGTGTCGGCACGACGTGCGATCTGCCTCGTCCTATGCGATAAAGCTGAAGTCATCGCCGACGACGGAACTGTCGTTCATTCAGAACGGCTGACCTTGGCGTCGCCAATCGTTATTCGATTGCGGTACGTAGTGAAAGTTCCGTATCACCGCAACGCAACCATGTCGCGACGCGCAGTGTTTGCTCGTGATCATCATCGTTGTGGTTATTGCGGTGGAACAGCAGACAGTATCGATCATGTGATGCCCCGCTCTCGTGGGGGTAAGAACGTTTGGGAAAATGTCATTGCCGCATGTCGTGGTTGCAATCTACGAAAGCGCGATCGCACACCAGAAGAAGCTGGCATGCAGTTATCGAGCATCCCGCGCGCACCTCGGGAAATGTCATGGATTATGTATGCCGTGCCGCGAGTTCCTGAACAGTGGAAGCCGTACTTGGCTGAGGCCAGTTAATACGAATCGAATTCCCCAATGACTACGCCTTCAATGGAGTGGGGCCGCCATGACTGGACAGGTACCGCTGCAGATTTTCATGCAATGGATTTACCTGCAGAACGTGCAATGTGGTGGTGTCAGGTAGAGGCACCAACTCTGATTCTTGGATCAACACAATCTGTTGATGATGTACGTCAGAGCAATGCAGTTGAACACGGTGTATCGATAGCGCGTCGACGGAGTGGCGGTGGAGCAGTGTTTGTACACCCAACAGATTCGGTGTGGATCGATATAACAATTAGTCGAGATGATCCATTGTGGAAAGACGATGTTGCGCAATCAATGCTGTGGCTTGGTGAATGTTTTGTTGACGCACTGTCACCATGGGTGACAGCCGAGGTGTATCGCGAGTCATTTTCGACGAATGTCGATGGTCGTGTTGTGTGCTTTGCGAGTTCATCACCTGGTGAAGTGTTTGTGGGCGCAAACAAACTGGTGGGCATTAGTCAACGTCGCGGCCGAGAAAGGGCCAGATTTCAATGTGTGCTGTACCGACACTGGCACCCAGGCGAGTGGGTACCGATCCTTGCGTCGGCCGAGGTGCAATCTCGGGTGGCAGACATTGCCGTGGCGACCCTTGATGTCCCGGCTCTCACCCTGGTGAACGCCCTCTCTGAACGGCTTTCAGACCTGGGTGGGGAAGAAAGTGGTGAAATTAGGGGATGAATGGTTGACGGTGGGGAGAAGTGGGGATAATCTGTCCCACGGGAGAGGCGGAAAACTTCACCCAGGAAGGCAGAGACTGTGTTTGTTGGAGTGCACGAGCGACAGCTCGACCCAAAAGGTCGACTCGCGCTCCCTGCTGCATTTCGCCCCCGTCTCGAGCCCCGTTGCTACCTAGCGTTTGGTCGCGATAAGTGCATTGACGTTCTGACAGCTGAAGCCTTCGAGCAAGTTGCAGAAGAAATGCTGCAGAAGGTGCGTAGCGGAGAAATGGACCGCAACGAACAGCGGGCACTTGCCGCCAACACCGTTGAGGTCACTATCGATGCTCAAGGTCGAGTGAACCTCGATGAAAAACTTCGCGAATACGCGGGAGTGCAATTGGGCTCACGTGTCATTGTCGCTGGATCCTTTGACCGCGTCGAGATCTGGGAACCAGATCGTCATGATCGCAACATCAGTTCGGGCACCGAACAAATAGCTGGAGCGGGCGCGTGATTCGCGATGCTCCACATGTCTCTTCAATCAGTCAGCGGCCGACGGTCTCTGGCAGTCTCCCGGATGGCACGGTGGTTAGCTCCAACTCCGCCCGCTACCATCGCGCACATTCCGGGGATACATCCGGGTGGCAATTGCTTTCCGGGAGGCTGCCAGGGACCGTCCGTCATGACACGGGTACCAATATGAACGCGGTCTTTGCACACGTACCGGTGATGTTGGAACAAATCATCGATGTCTTTTCCGACATGAACGACGGTGTTTTTCTTGATGCAACACTCGGTGGTGCCGGACACAGCACAGCAATTTTGACTGCGCACCCGAACGTGTCGTTGCTGGGGATTGACCAAGACGATGTGGCTCTTGAATCAGCCGAACAAGTTCTTGCAGCCGCTGGTTGTGGTGGACGCGTTGCCCTCCGGCGCGCCCGCTTCGATGCAGCGGCGCTTATCGCGGCCAAAGAGGGCATCGGCGCGTTGTCCGGTGCCCTCTTCGACCTCGGTGTTTCTTCTCCACAATTTGACGTTGCCGAACGTGGGTTTTCATATCGATTTGATGCGCCACTTGATATGCGCATGGACCGCTCTCAGGCATTGAGCGCAGATGTGATTGTCAATACATACGACGAAGATGCGTTAACCAGCATGCTGCGCAGAAACGCTGACGAACGTCACGCGTACCGAATTGCAAAAGCGATTATTGCTGCACGGCCGATTCATTCAACCGTGCGCTTGTCAGACGTTGTGAGTTCGGCAATCCCCGCACCAGCACGACGTCGTGGTGGTCATCCTGCAAAGAGAACGTTTCAAGCTATTCGTATCGAAGTCAATGCAGAACTTGAGATTCTTCCGGGTGCTTTGCGCAATGTGATCTCGTTGTTGGCTCCTGGTGCCCGACTGGCAGTTCTTTCGTATCACTCAGGCGAAGACCGCATCGTCAAGTCAGTAATGAGATCAGCCGAGACAGGCGATTGTGATTGCCCACCAAACCTTCCATGCGGATGCGGTGCTCAACGATCAGTTATTCGTGTGCGTGCGCCACGTGATGCAAGTAAGGCTGAGTTGGCACTCAACCCCAGGTCGTCATCTGCACGTTTGCGAGTCGTTGAAAAGATAGCCGTCGAGGGACAGAAGTAGTCATGGCTGTCGCAATTAAGTTTCCTGCTGTTCTCTCACCGCGTGAAGATCGTGAAAACCGACCACGGTTGGTATTAGTTCCTCAGAGTGAGCGTCGGTATGTCCGAGTATTCACTGTGATGACGTTCGTTGTAACAGTGATGTTTGGCATTGTTTCTCTGCGCGCACATATGGCGCAACAAGAGATGCGTCTTGACAAATTGAACTATGACATCACGCGTGCACGTGCACATTTCGAAACCTTGCGTGCCGAGCGTGCCAATCTTCAGTCGCCTGGTCAATTGATGAATCAAGCAAGTCTGATGGGACTTGTTCCGAGTCTTGGTATCCACATGGTGGGAATCCCTGCCGCTATCGCAGCTGAGGTTGCAGCAACTATCGGCAAAGTGGACTCTGATGTCGTTGCTCATACGGAATCGCCGCTTGATGAATTCGGCCGCATGAAAGCCGTCGTGGTTGGATCACCATGAGTGGCTCAGAAGGTTCGCATCGCGGAACACGTTCGCACGGAACATCGTCGTCGTCTCGGTCAACTTCGTCTCGTTCGTCGTCGTCTCGGTCAACTTCGTCTCGTTCTTCGAGTAGTCGTGATACATCGCCAAGTCGTGCGCGTTCAACGAGTCGACCACCGGTAGCAAAGAAGCCAAGTCGACCTCCAGTGCGCAGTTCGGCCACAAGCCGTCGACCTGCGCCAACTGTTTCGCCCTTTGAATCGATCATGGCATCGGTGTGGCATTGGACCAGAATGAGTTTCACCGGGGAAGTGCCAGCGGCGTTGCGATCAAGCAAGATCCCGTCATCCGAAGCACACCACAGAGTTAAAAGTCGTCTGCAGAAAACAGTGGTGTTCTTTGTAGTTGCCTTAACGCTATTGCTTGGTCGAGTAGTTATGTTGCAAACAATTCAACGTCACACTTACTTTGCAGCAAGTGTTGATCAGAGAACCAGAATAAATATCCTTCGCGCTGCTCGTGGAGTCATCTTTGATCGCAATGGAAACGAGCTTGCATTGTCGGTCCCAAGTACCACTGTGTACGCCGACCCACGTGACATCACAGATATTCCTGCAGTTGCGCATGCCTTGTCTGTCGCATTGGCATACACGCCAGAACAAGAGGCTCGTCTGCTGGCGGCCCTTAGTGCTCCTGGTTCGAAATTCAGTTACATCGCCAGAGGCATGACAAAGCAAAATGCACAAACTCTTCTGGGCCTTGGCCTTCCTGGTGTGTATTCATACACAGAGCCATCTCGCCAAGTGGAAGGTGGAGTTGCAGGTGCAGTTATTGGACGAACAGATCCTGACGGCCTCGGAACGTCTGGTCTGGAAAAACAATTCAACAAAATCCTGACAGGAGTTGATGGAAAAGGCGTTCGTGAAGTTGACAAGAATGGCCGTTCAATTGCTGGGGTGCAGAGCACCACTGCCGCGCCAGTTCCAGGTGATGACATTGTTCTCACGCTCGATAAGAACATTCAATTTCAGACTGACACCGCTCTACTTGATCGTGTCGGGCAACTCAGTGCCAAAGGCGGAACCGCGATTGTGATGAACACAACGACAGGCCAGGTGTATGCCATGTCTAACGTGCGTCGTGATGCAGCAGGTTCTGCAGTTCTTGCTTCAGGAAACTTTGCTGCTGTTGAGGCGTACGAGCCTGGATCCGTTGCCAAAGTTTTCTCAATTAGTGCTGCGTTGAATGAAGGAACAGTGACCCCTGAAACTGTCTTAAAGGTTCCTGGTGCGATTGTCTTCGACAAATTCCCCATTCGTGATGCGTGGCCCCATCCAACAATGAATATGAATTTGCGAACGATTGTGAGTGAGAGTTCAAACATCGGAACTCTCATGACCGCGCAAACAATAAGTACGAACAAATTGCACGACTACTTGGCATCTTTTGGTTTTGGTCAGAAAACCGGGCTGGATTATCCAGGAGAAAGCCGCGGAACCTTGCGTAATGCGAACAAGTGGCGAGGCACGGAGAAGGTAACTGTGTCGTACGGTTATGGAATGGCTGCTACTCCTCTTCAATTGATCGCCGGTGTGAATACTGTTGCGAATAAGGGCACCTATGTCGCTCCACAACTCGTGAGTGCAACAATCGATAAAACTGGAAAGCGTCATCCTGTTGCTGAGTCCGCGACTCGCTCTGTTCTCAAACCTGAAACAGCTGCAACGATGACAGACATGTTGCGCGAAGTTATTTGCACCGGAACCGGAGAACTTGCTCAAGTGAAGGGCATGGAGATTGCTGGTAAAACTGGCACTGGTTACAAAGTGCAGGCAAATGGTACGTATTCAACTGATACTGGTGGACGAAAGTATTTTGCATCATTCGTCGGATTTTTCCCCGCAGCTAATCCTCAAGTGACGATGCTGATCAGTATTGACGAACCTAATGCATCATCTCGTGACCGTTTCGGTGGTACCGCAGCAGCTCCAGTGTTCGCTCGCTTGGTTCCGGGAGTAATGCACGAATTAGGTATTGAAGCAACTGGTTCAGGAACTGGTTGCAAGGCGGGCGCCGCGTCTGCTGGACACTGATCGGATCATGAATCATGTCGCGCCATTCAGTTTCTCCGTTGACTGTCGACAGCCTCGTCATGCACGCCGACATACCAGCAACGATTGTTGGAAATAAGAACGCTGTTTTTTCTGGGATAACTCAGGATTCCCGCAATGTTGAACCAGGCGACATTCTGTGCTGCGTGCGGGGCGAATCTTTCGATGGACATCAGTTCATCAGTGAGGCAGTCGCACGCGGGGCGGTAGCAGTTCTCGTTGACCACATTGATGAGTCGATTGAATCATCCGTTGTTCAAATCGTTGTGCCAAATGTTCGTGAGGTTCTCGGTCGAATCGCGTCATCTGCATTTCGACATCCTGCATCTTCATTAAAGATGGTGGGAATCACCGGAACGAACGGCAAGACAACGACTGCATCAATCCTCGGCTCATTATTGACCGCTCATGGCGGATCTGTGCATGTGATGGGAACCTTGACTGGTGTACGAACCACCCCCGAATCAATAGACCTGCATGCTGAATTACGTAAGTGTGTTGATTCAGGAATTGACCATGTTGTGATGGAGGTGTCGTCCCACGCATTGGAACAACATCGGGTTGACGGAATCGTTTTTGATGTTGCAGTCTTTACGAATCTCGGTCATGACCATCTTGATTTCCATGGCACCATGGAAAATTACTTTGCAGCTAAGAAGAGACTGTTTTCCTCTGAACAGTCACGAGTAGCTGTTGTTAACGGTGATGATCCGTACGGGATCCAGTTACAAACGGAAGCTGTCATTCCGACCTCATCGTATTCAGTGTCGAATGTAGACAATGTGGTGGTTACTGCTGCACAAGTGTCGTTTACGTGGAATGGCCTCGATGTGCGAATTCCTCTCGGTGGCACCTTTGCGGTGATGAATGCTTTGGCTGCCATTACCGTTGCACACGAACTCGGTGTTTCTGATGAGCGCATCGTTAGCGGTTGTGCTTCGGTGCAGACCGTGCCGGGCCGATTTGAGTCCGTGCCGAATAGCGCAGACATCGACGTTGTAATCGATTTCGCACACACGCCAGAAGCTTTGAAAGGCTTGTTGATAAGTGCGCGACAGATTTCTCGCGGCGAGCTGATAGTGGTCTTTGGCTGCGGCGGGGACAGGGATCATGCAAAGCGCCCTCTCATGGGAGACATCGCATCTCGTGGCGCTGACATCGTCATTATCACCTCTGATAACCCCCGTAGTGAGGACCCAGAGCACATAGTGGCCGAAGTCGTATCGGGTGTTGTGGTTAATCATTCGTCTGTTATTTCCATCGTGAATAGAGAAAAAGCAATTGAATCCGCCATCTTGGGTGCAAAGCGTGGTGACATGGTGGTTGTAGCTGGCAAGGGTCATGAAACGACTCAGGAAGTTAACGGCGTCATGACGCCTAGTAGCGATGTGGCGATTGCTGCCGGAGTACTTCGGATACGAGAGGAGAAAACGAAATGATTGCAGTTCTTATTGCTGGAGCAGTGGCAATGATGTTGTCTCTGTTTGGTACGCGCGCATTGATCTCCTTTTTTGATTCGATCGGCAAAGGTCAGCCAATTCTTGGTTCTGACGACCATGGTCCTGTTCATCACATGAAAAAGCAGGGGACCGCCACAATGGGCGGTATTGCGATCATGGTGTCTGCATTTATCGGTTGGGCTGCTGCGCATTTGCGCGGTGGGATTGCTCTGTCTGACCAAGCGATGATCATGTGGGCTATCTGTGGAGTCTTGTCACTCATCGGCTTTCTTGACGATTTCTTAAAGGTGCGCCGAGCTCATAATCGCGGAATTTTCTGGAAGAAAAAGGGATACATCACCTTTGGTCTTGTGGTCGTCATGATGACGTGGCTTCTTTTGGGTACAGGCGTCAGTGAAACCTTGTCATTCACTCGGCTTGATTTCCCAGGTTGGCACTTGTCGCCAGTGTTATGGGTTGTGTGGACTTCAGTAATGGTGTGGGCAACAACAAATGCTGTCAATGTGACTGACGGTCTCGACGGCCTCGCTGCTGGTTCTGCTTTGTTCGGATTTCTTGCGTTCACCGTGATTGCATATTGGGCATTTCGTAATCCTGACATTTACCACTTGGTCAACCCGCTTGACTTGGCAGTATTTTCCGCCGCAATGGCAGGTGCATGCGGTGGGTTCCTTTGGTGGAACGCGGCTCCGGCGCGAATCTTTATGGGTGATGTTGGTGCGTTAGGCATTGGTGCTGCTTTGGGATTATTAGCCGTGACTACTAATACGCACATGTTGCTTCCGCTTATTTGTGCACTCAATGTGATGGAAGCTGGTTCTGTTGCGTTGCAGATGGGTGTGTTCAAAGCATCGGGTCGAAAGAAACGTTTGTTTCGTATGTCGCCAATTCATCATCATTTTGAACTTCTCGGGTGGCCCGAGACCACAGTCATCATTCGGTTTTGGATCTTGTCCGGAATTTGTGTGGCTGTTGCCGTAGGAATGTTTATCGCTGACTTCACGCATATTGCCGATTCCTTTGCCGGGAGGTGACATGAAGCGAGTAGCGGTTTTTGGACTAGCGCTTGCCGGAGCCGCGGCCGCGCGTGCTTTGGTGGCACGAGGCATTGAGGTGGTTCTGTCTGATGATGCAATCACAGATGAACATCGTCGTCTTGCACAAGAACTTGGCTGCACGATTATTCCCGTAGTTACTCAGTCGGATCTTGTTGCTTTTCTTGATGGCGCCGATGTTCTGATACCTGCTCCTGGAGTAGCTCCGCATCACCGCGTGATCGTCGAAGCACTGGTTGGTAAAATTTCTGTACGTACTGAAATTGACATTGCATATGAATGGGAACAGCAGAGAAGTGGTGGACCACGTCCCATTCTCGGAGTCACGGGTACAGACGGCAAGACAACGACCACGATGATTACGGCGGCGTTGTTGCGAGCCAGTGGTCGTTCGGTTGGCGAGGTGGGCAATACGGACCTTCCTTTTATGGCAGCTATTGATCAACCGTTTGATGCATTCGTTGTTGAATGTTCAAGTTTCCGATTGCAGTTCACAGACGCGTTTCGCTGTGATGCGTCTGTGTGGCTCAATTTGGCTGCGGATCATCTTGATTGGCACGGTTCATTTGAGAACTACACAGAAGCAAAGCGTCGGTTGTGGGCTCATTCTCGATCAAGCGACGTCGTTGTTGCGCCTGTCAACAATGAACTGATTCTTGACTCTGCTCGTTCCGTCGGATCACAATGTGTCACTTTTGGTCTCGACTCTGGCGACTACACAGTGTCGGCGGGGTCATTGGTGTGTGCACACGGAGTGATATGTGCAGTTGACGAGTTATGGCGGGCACTTCCACATGACATCACCAATTCACTTGCTGCTGCAGCTTTGGTCATTGAATCAGGATTAAGCGCGGTGGGCGATGTTTCTGTGCCATTGCACAATTTTGAATCAGCGCATCATCGCATTGAGTTCGTTGGCCATTTCGGTGGGTCGGCGTGGTACGACGACTCGAAAGCAACAAGTCCTCATGCAGCACTGACTGCGATTCGGTCTTTTGAAAACATAGTGTTGATAGCCGGTGGCCGTAACAAGGATTTAGATCTGACACAGATGGCCACAGAGCCGAAACGGATGACGGGCGTCGTGGCCATCGGGGACGATGCTGAAGCTATTCGTTACGCTTTTGAAGGCGTGTGCGTGGTGCGAGAAGCCAAGTCAATGGAAGAAGCAGTTGATCTTGCTCACGGTATGGCACAGGGTGGTGCAACTGTTCTGTTGTCCCCAGGCTGCACAAGTTATGACTGGTACAAAAATTACAACGAACGTGGAGATGACTTTCAAGAAAAAGTGCGTCAACATTTCCACCGAACAGAATCGAGTTCATAATGGTCGCAGATAGACGAACAACACCAAGTCTTAAGGAGCGCCGACTTGCGACTCTTCGCCGTACCGGAGTAGCAGACCGTCATCGCGTGGCATCTGAGAAACCATCTGCGGCGTTCTTCTGGATTCTGATCATCGTCACGTCGTTTGTGATGTTGGGTTTGGTCATGGTGTTGTCATCTTCTTCAGTAACTAACTTGCATTCCGGTAGTTCAGCCTGGGCAATGTTCGAACGTCAATTGATTTGGGCTTCATTGGGGGCAATTGCAATGTGGGCGGCGTATGCATTGCCGTACGAAACATGGCGTAACACATTTCTCCTGCAGTCCGTCGTTGGGTCGGTTTTGTTCTTAAATGTCTTCGTCATCTTGAAGGGTGCTCTTGTCAATGGTGCACGGGCATGGCTTGACATTGGTCCATTTCGAATGCAGCCCTCAGAATTTATGAAAATCGCAGTCATTCTTTTTTGTGCAAACCTTCTGTCTCATCGACATCGCTCCGTTCAAATCACCAGCATTGTGTTGTGGCCAATGATTGCAGCAATGGGGGTTAGTGCCGGTCTATGTGCTCTTCAGAAGGACTTTGGCGGAAGCTTGATTTTCGGCGGCGTCGTACTTGTCATGATGTTCATTGCCGGGCTGCCAGCACGACAGTTGGTTGCGACAACAGCAAGTGTTGGGGTGCTCGGATTTTTCGTTCTGAATTTCGCGAGTAATGCCAGCCAACGAATGTTTGCATTTATGCATCTTGATGCCACGAAAGAAGACAGCGGATATCAGGTGTATCAGTCTCTCTTGAGCATTGCTAATGGTGGCTGGTCGGGCACCGGAATCGGATCCGGCACTAGTAAGTGGGGTTACGTTCCACTTGCATATAGCGACTTTATTTTTTCAGTCATCGCAGAAGAGATGGGAATCTTCGGTTCTTTAATGGTCGTCGGTGGATTCTTGGCGTTGGTGATTTACGGATTACAGGTCGCTCTTTCAGCGCCTGACACCCACGGTGCCTTCATTGCCGGAGGCATATCTGCGTGGTTCGGTGTGCAGGCGTTGGTGAACGTAGGCGGAGTCGTCGGTGCACTACCGATGACCGGCTTGACGCTTCCATTTCTGTCGTACGGCGGCTCATCTCTCATCGCTTCGATGGCAGCGGCTGGTTTATTGTTGAATGTGGCACGAGACGTAAAGACTTCGCACTAAACCATGGTGTACGCAGTCGTAACCGGTGGCGGAACAAGTGGGCACGTAATTCCGGCTTTAGCTATCTGTGAGTTACTTGTCGAAGCGGGACATTCTCCCGACGACATTCGGTATGTCGGGTCTCGGCGTGGTATCGAAACACAGTTGATGGTCGACACCGGTATCGCTAGTGAATTTCTCCCGATCTCTGGTTTGCAACGGTCGTGGACAATCCGAGGCATGGCACGAAATGCAGTGCTTCCGTGGCGCTTGTTACACAGCAGAGTTCTGGCGCGTGGTCTCATCAAATTATGGAAACCAAGCGTGGTTATTTCTGTCGGTGGTTATGCCAGTGAGCCCATATCGCGGGCCGCGATACAGCAAGATATCCCGCTTGTATGTGTGAGTTACGACCGCATTGCGGGTCTAGCTACGCGCCGTCAGGCGCGACATGCGACGATCTGTGCCGTTTCTTTCGAGAACAGTTCGCTTCCCAATTCTGTGATGACCGGAGCTCCTGTGCGGCGCCACCTCCGTACCCTTCACGTTGCCGATAGTCGAGCAATTTCCCGTGAAATGCTGGGTCTTTCATCTACAGCTCAGATGGTCGTAGTGATGGGTGGTTCGCTCGGTTCGGGAGTTCTTAACGCGATGGTCGCGGACTTGCTACGAGCACTCGAAGGCAGGGAAGCAATTGTGTATCACATTTGTGGTGAACGCTTTGTGCGTGATCCGATGCCACACGTACCAGCGGGTGTTCAATACATCCGCGTTGGTTATGAAGACCGAATGGCAGATGTGTATAGCGCACTCGATGTTTTGGTCTCGCGTGCAGGTGCGAGTTCAGTAGCTGAAATTGCCACAGTCGGAGTAGCTGCTGTTTTGGTTCCGTGGCCAGATGCAGCAGAAAACCACCAAGAACTGAATGCCAGATGGTTGACAGATTCTGGAGCCGGAATTCTCATGGATGATGCAGCATGCGCTGACGGCAGGGCAGTGGCGCAGATCACTCAATTACTGGCAGACCGTGATCGTGTGTCAGTGATGGCACGAACTGCATATCAATTGGGGACGATGCATCGAAGCTCTGCGTTAGTTGATGCAATCGAGGGGGCCGCTCATGCGACTGTCGCGCGTGGAACAATGGACGACTGATGAATATCTCTCGCCGACTCGCTGAACCACTCCTTGCGCTCGATGCCCCAATGAGTTGCCACATCGTCGGCATCGGTGGTCCTGGGATGAGCGCGATTGCTCGCTTGTTAATAGAGATGGGTCATGAAGTCACAGGCTCAGACCTACATGACTCTGAGGTGATCGAAGAACTACGTCAACGCGGCATTCACATCTCCATCGGCCATCACGAAGCGGCTGTTCATGGCGCAGATGTCGTGACGTACTCAACGGCGGTTCCTTCTTCCAACGTGGAGTTAGTGGAAGCCGAACGCGCAGGAATAGCGACTCGCCACAGGTCGGGCATGTTGGCATCGCTGTGTGCTGCTACAAACGCAATTGGTATCGCAGGCACCCACGGAAAGACCACTACGACAGCACTGGTGACTGCCATGACATCTGCCGGTGGTCTGCATCCGTCGTCAATCATCGGCGCAGACGTTCTTGGAGGCACAGGAAACGTGCATGGAGACGGGTCGCTACTGATTATTGAGTCAGATGAGAGCGATGGGACGCTTGATGTTCTTCCGTTGTCTTCTCTTGTGGTGACAAACATTGATATTGATCATCTTGATTATTTCGGTTCTTTTGAGGCCATCAAGGAATGCTTTGCTGATGCGATCGCGCGTACGCACGGCGCTGTTGTGCTCAATGCAGATGACGAGGGTTCCAAAGAAATAGTGAGTGCACTTCGTAGCGATCCTCGAGTGACAACATTCGGCTGGTCAGAACACTCCACGGTCCGAATCACATCGGCAGAACCACATAGTGAGGGCACGATGGTTGCACTTCAATTCTCGGGCCAGACGTACACATGTGCGTTGAAACTACGTGGTGAACACAATGTTATGAATTTTGCTGCAGCCCTTGCGATAGCAATTCGTCTTGGCGTCGATCCGGCCGTTGCGTGCACGGCAGCTGCGGCATTTCGCGGTGTGGCGCGTCGATTTACTGAACGTGGCGAATTCCGTGGGTCAATGCTGATTGATGACTACGCACATTTGCCAGCGGAGATCTCAACCACCATCGATGCAGTACGGTCGCATCCTGCTCTCACGGGCCGTGTCGTCGCCGTGTTCCAGCCAAACCGATATCACCGCATTGCAACGATGGCTGATTCGTATGGTGATTGTTTTGTGCATGCAGATCGCATCGTGATTACAGATGTCTATGCATCTGGCACTCAAAAGATTGATGGCATTACCGGAGAACTGGTGGCGAATGCCATCCGTCGTGCACATCAGAATGCCGATGTCGTGTGGGCGCCATCGCGTGCCGACACAGTTGCTGCTGTTGCGTCATGGATTACGGCTGGCGACATTTGTATTTCGATGGGTTGTGGCGATATCGAAACCTTTCCTGATGACCTGCGTGGAGTTCTGACATGAGCACACACGCCATAGTTGCTGAATTGACTGCAGCCGGTCTTGACGTTCAGGTCGATAAACCGCTAGCCACACTCACCACGTACGGAGTTGGTGGCAACGGTGCATGTGTTGTCAAAGTCTCTTCCACAGATCACGCCGTTGCTGTGTCTGAGGTTCTGCGACATCATCGCGAAGTGGAGACTCTTGTGCTGGGTCGCGGGAGCAATCTTCTGATCGCCGATCAAGGTTTCGATGGTGTTGTCATTGTGATGTCGCCGTCAAGTACTGAAAATGCGGTCACGGTTGACGGTGACATAGTGGAAGCTGGCGGCGCAATGTTGATGCCAGTTTTAGCCAGACGGTCAGTTGGGGCAGCGCGTGGCGGCCTTGAATGGTGCGTAGGAATTCCTGGCACTGTGGGTGGTGCTGTACGAATGAATGCAGGTGGCCACGGCGCTGATATGGCGTCATCTGTGGTCGATGCCACCGTCTTATCTCTCCGTAGTGGCATCATCGCGCGAGTGCCTTCTGAACAACTTGATTTCTACTTTCGCGGCTCGGCATTATCAAATAATCACGTTGTGCTGTCGGTTCGAATGAAAACCGCAGCCCAAGAAGCAGCAATCGGTACAACTGAAATCAACGCCGTCGTCAGTTGGAGACGCGAGCATCAACCAGGTGGCCGTAATGCCGGCTCGGTGTTTGTGAATCCTGGAGCAGGTGACGAAAGTTCTGGAGCTCTGATTGATTCTGCTGGTCTTCGAGGTTTCACAATTGGCGCAGTCACAGTGTCAGAAAAGCACGCAAATTTTATTCAGGCCGGGGAAGGTTCAACCGCTGATGACATTGCTGCAGTGATGTCGCATGTGCAAAGTACTGTGGAAAAGGTTCACGGCATTCGTCTGTATAGCGAAGTATGTCTTGTCGGGTTCTCTGCAGATCTCATGACTCGTTTTTCACACCCTTCTCATAGTTCTGAACCACACGTTGCTGCCAGGAATGAATTGCACAGAATCCTCGGGGATCTCGCATGACAGATTCAGAGAACGAAAGCCCGAAAGAACGTTTAGAGGAAATCTCCGTGACCGAAGTGTCTGATCAGGTTCTTCAGGAGTTGTCGGGACTCTTTAGTAATCGCGAATTGGTCACTGTAATAGAGCCTGATGTGTCAGTCGAACCTAGTGACGACACACCGACAGACATTATTGATGTAACGGTTTCTGTCGTTGAAGTTGACACATCTCTCGACATGGATTTGTCAGAAACAGAGTCAGTTGTCATTGTTGACCCAGGTGTTGAAGAAGTTCATCGATCCGAACCTATTGACCCGTTACTCAATGGAATGGCTGAAGATACCGGCACATTGGTCGTCATTGATGACGACCTTGATCGTGTTGTCATCGTCGACGATGACAGGCCGGACCCAACATTTGAAGAGAGGCAACGACGGTCACGACGCCGTGAACGCTTGCAAAAAGTCAAGTGGTTAAAACTCGCGGGCGCAATAGTCGGATCTGTCGTTGTAGTGATAGCGCTTCTTGCATCGCCCATCTTTGCAATTCGATCAGTGACAGTTGAAGGAACTGTCTATACGTCGAAAGACGTACTGGTAGCGGTGAAGAAAACACTGAAGGGTGCATCGGTATTCACTGTCAATACTCGACATGCTCGCGAATTATTGCTTGCAGATTCATGGGTGTCTGACGTGCGAATCACTACCCGATTCCCCGGTCGAGCTCTTGTCGAAGTTGCTGAACGGGTTCCCGTTATTTGGTATGTCGGAGATGATCAGAAGGCGCGCATTGTCGATGCCCGAGGTCATGTCATCGCAGTGCTTGCTGGTTGGCCGACGAAGTATTTACGTGTCGGCGGCGTCGGGCCTTCTCTCGAAGCAGGCGCTGTGGCCGATGATGTCTATAGAGCGGCAGCTCAACTTGTGCTGGCACTGCCAGATGAACTGCGCCCATTGGTGAAATCTCTTGAAGTCAGCGCAGGAGGGGAGCTTGCAATGACCCTTGCGGGCGGAACTCTCGTTCGGTTTGGTCCGCCCAATGATTTACAAAGCAAGTTGGTCGCTGTGGTCGTGCTGTTGCGGCGCCAGAATCCGTCAACCTTGGCAATTATTGACGTTTCCACGGGTGAACCAACCGTTCAGATCCGCTAATCAGTCACCCGAAATGGGGATTGCCACATATATCGCTCGTGATGTGGGAAACTTAAGGAACTCAGTCCTTACGGACTCCTTACTGGAGGTAAATGGTCGATGGCCGGTGCACCACAGAATTATCTCGCCGTTATAAAGGTGATTGGCATTGGCGGAGGCGGCGTTAACGCTGTCAACCGCATGATCGATGCTGGTCTTCGCGGCGTTGAATTTGTCGCAATTAATACAGACGCGCAAGCCCTTCTCATGAGCGACGCAGATGTCAAGCTCGATATTGGGCGTGACCTCACACGCGGTCTCGGAGCAGGTTCGGATCCCGACGTTGGTCGAGCAGCAGCAGAAGCGCATCGTGAAGAAATCGAAGAACTTATTAATGGTTCTGACATGGTGTTCATTACCGCAGGTGAAGGCGGCGGTACCGGAACTGGTGCTGCTCCAGTTATTGCTGAGATCGCTAAGTCACTCGGCGCGCTCACTATTGGTGTTGTAACGCGTCCATTCCAATTCGAAGGTCGTCGTCGTGCTGTTCAGGCTGATAACGGAATTCAACGTCTGAAGGAAAAAGTTGACACTCTGATCGTTATTCCAAACGATCGCCTTTTGACTGTCGCGAATGATAAGACATCACTTGTCAATGCATTCAAGATGGCAGATGAGATCTTGTTGCAGGGTGTTGCAGGTATTACAAACCTCATCACGACTCCTGGTCTTATCAACACGGACTTCGCAGACGTGAAGATGATCCTCACCAGCGCTGGTTCTGCTCTGATGGGAATTGGTATCGCCAGTGGAGACAATCGTGCAGTTGTTGCAGCAAAAGATGCGATTTCGAGCCCAATGCTCGAGGCAGCTATCGATGGTGCACGTGGCATTTTGCTCAATATCACTGGCCCATCCAGCATGGGTCTCTTCGAAGTCAACGCTGCAGCCGAAGTGGTTCACGGCGTTGCACATCAAGATGCAAACATCATCTTCGGAACTGTTATCGACGATGAAATGGGTGATGAAATCAAGGTCACTGTTATCGCAGCAGGATTCGAACGATGGGATGCAGGTTCAAGTGGGTCATCCATTGGTACTCGCACATCAACGCGACCAGCAGATGCACGGCCTTCAACGGGCAATGTTCGTGACATTTTCTCCGACAGCGATCCGTTGTCAGACGATGACGATGATTTCGACGTTCCGTCTTTCTTGAAATAGAAGTTCATACATGATCGACGCCAACGCGGTGGCCGATCGCGTGGCACACGTTCGTTCAGTTATCAATGACGCTGGTGGGATTGATGTCTCGCTTGTCGCTGTAACAAAGTCTTTCGGAATTGATGCTCTCCGTGCTGCGGCGCAAGCCAAGTGCGATGCAGTGGGTGAGAACTACGCCCAAGAGTTGCTGGAAAAGACAGCGCACGGTATGCCGCCCATTGATGTTCACTTCATTGGTGCACTGCAGTCAAACAAGGTGCGCTTGTTGGCGGGACACGTTGCGTTGTGGCAATCCGTTGACAGGGAGTCAGTTGTCGACGAATTAGGACGCAGGTCTCCTGGTGCTTTCATCTTGATTCAGGTTGATACGACAGGGGAGCCCTCTAAAGGTGGGGTGGTGCCTACTCAATTAGACGCTCTTAGAGAGCGAGCCGAGTCTCGAGGTCTGATCGTGAGGGGATTGATGACTATTGGCCCAACTGATGGGACACAGCAAGAGTGTCAAAAATCTTTCAGATTGCTGCGTCAATTGGTCAATGAACAAGGACTATCAGTCTGTTCTATGGGCATGTCAGCCGATTATCCGATTGCAGTTGCGTGTGGATCCACAATGGTTCGGGTCGGAAGTGGTCTCTTTGGCGACCGAGAACGAGACACTCCTTAGACGTGTCCCACATCTGCTATTCGAAGTGCATTAGCCTACGAATATGTCATTTTTCCGCCGTGCAATGGATTACCTCGGTCTGAGTGGGGAAGAAGCCTACGACGACTACGACATGTCGATGGAGTACGAACGACCACAACGTGTCGGACGTCCTGCCCCCGACCAAGGTCGTCGCTCTAATTTTGATCCTGAGTACTCATCAGAAACACAGCGCCCAGCTGCTCGTCCGATGCGTGTCGATGACACCGGAGCTGCACGTCGTCCTGATGATTCCGGTTTGCAAGTTCGTCCAGTTGGCACAGCACGCACGTCTCCGACTGTTCGCACCATTCCGACTGCCGGAGAAACTGTCACAGTTCGTCCTCGCAACTTCAACCAAGCGCAAGAAATTGCTGATCACTTTAAAGACGGTGTTCCTGTGATTGTGAATCTTGAAGGCGCTGATCGGGAGATGTCTCGTCGCATTATCGATTTCGCAAGTGGCATGTGTTACGCGCTCAGCGGCACAATGGAAAAAGTAGGCAGTGGCGTCTACTTGTTAAAGCCAGCTGTGAGTTTCGACTCACCTCGTTACTAAGGATTCATTGTGGAACTTGTGTGCGCTATTGCCAATATCTATGTCCTGATTGTTGTTGCGCGCGCAATCTCAACGTTCTTTCCGATCTCTCCAGGTAGTCCGTTTCTTCCCCTTGTTGATTTCCTCTACAAGGCCACAGAACCAGTGTTTACTCCCATTCGTCGCGTGCTTCCCACCATGGGGCCATTTGATTTCACACCGTTGGTGGTTCTCATTGGCGTTCAAATCCTCGCTCGCATCCTTGGGTGCTGAGCCCCTTACGCCTCTAGCCTTACTGCGTGACGTATCCAAAGGTTGATCCTCAGCCAAATTTTCCACAAATGGAAGAAGGCGTGCTGGCACGTTGGGAACGTGATCAGACATTTGCAAAAAGTCTTGCTGCACGCCCTGTTGGCACCAATGGAGATAACGAATTCATTTTTTATGATGGTCCGCCGTTTGCAAACGGAATGCCTCACTATGGTCACTTACTCACCGGCTTTGTAAAAGATGCTGTACCGCGGTACCAAACAATGCGCGGTCGACATGTCG
>Ga0214919_10000457_pt1 | contig 69706 bp, 57 predicted proteins | sample LL1503_MetaG_FD_177994 | JGI IMG/M metagenome (GOLD analysis project Ga0214919, IMG submission 177994) | Freshwater microbial communities from Lake Lanier, Atlanta, Georgia, United States - LL-1503 | ecosystem: Environmental > Aquatic > Freshwater > Lake | place: USA: Georgia | collected... | reverse complement strand
TAAAGGGTACATAGGTGTACACCATGCCCAACACCAGCGAAAACGGTGTGTTCATCATCTTGATGGGTTCGGCGATCAAGCCCAGTGCGATAGCCACATTATTGAATACACCGGCATCAGCCAGCAGCATCTTCCAGGCATAGACGCGCAGCAAAAACGAGGTCCAAAAAGGCAGCATCACCAGCATCAGCAAAGCCGGGCGCCGGTCCGCAGGGCTGCGCGCCAGGAAGTAGGCAAAGGGGTAGGCGATAAACAAACAAATGGCCGTGGTAATGGCCGCGATCTTGATTGAGCTGAGGTAGGCGGTGAGGTAGAGCGCGTCCTGGGTCAGGCTGATGTAGTTGCCATATTTAAGCGCCAGAAAAATCGCATCGTCTTTGAAGGTCAGCACATCTTTAAAAAACACCGTATCCATTTCGGACACGCTGATTTTGAAGACGACCAAAAATGGCAACAAAAAAAACAGCAGTAAAAACACCATGGGCACGCTGATGACTACCACCCTCCCCCAGCGCGCCACCAAGTGGGCGTAGCCGGGGTTGGTGTGAGAAAGAGTGCTCATGCCCTTAGCGCGTCAGCACCACCACATCGCTACCGCACCACCAAACATAGACCTGATCGCCCCAGGTGAGGGACGAGCTGCCATGGCGGGCGTCATTGGTATGCGTTACTTTGACCACTAGGCCACTGGCGAGCTTGACGTGGTAGGTGGTGAGGCTTCCCAGGTAAGCCAGCTCGGTAATCACGCCTTGCGCCAGGTTGTAGCCCACTTCAGCGGCCAGTTCGCGCTGCGCGTCCGTGACTGGCTCGCTCTGGATAGACATTTTTTCCGGACGTACCGCCACGTGCACGTCCATGCCTTGGGTGCCAGTTATACCGTGACTAACGTAGTGTTTGCAATCCACCGAAGTGATGATGACGTGGTCGGCCTCATCAACTTCGACCGCGCCTTTAAAGATATTGACTGTGCCAATAAAGTCGGCCACAAACAGGCAATTAGGCGTTTCGTAAATCTCGGCGGGCTTGCCGATCTGCAAAATTTTTCCCTCGCTCATGACGCCGATTCGGGTCGCCATCGTCATGGCCTCTTCCTGGTCGTGCGTCACCATCACGCAGGTCACACCCACACGCTCGATGATGTCCACCAATTCGAGCTGGGTGCGCTGGCGTAGCTTGGCGTCCAATGCCCCTAAGGGTTCGTCCAGCAAGAGTAGCTTGGGACGCTTGGCCAAGCTGCGTGCCAAAGCGACGCGTTGCTGTTGGCCGCCCGATAGTTGGTGTGGTTTGCGCTTGGCGTATTGCTTGAGCTGCACCAGGTCCAACATTTGCGTTACCCGCTCTTCAATCTGGTCTTTGGGCATGCCGTCGCGCTTAAGCCCGAAAGCCACGTTTTCCCAAACCGTCAGGTGCGGAAAAAGCGCATAGCTTTGGAACATCATATTGATTGGGCGCTCGTAAGGCGCCAGACCCACAATGTCCTGACCCGCCAGCAGTATCTGCCCCGAAGTTGGCACTTCAAACCCGGCCAGCATGCGCAGCAAGGTTGATTTGCCGCAGCCCGAAGAGCCTAGCAAAGCAAAAATCTCGCCCTGCGCGATATTCAGGCTAACGTCGTCTACCGCAAAGACATCGTCAAACTTTTTGACGATGTGCTGAATTTGCAAAAAAGGGGCGGCCTCTGCAGCGCGCGCTAAAGATTCGTTGGGTGCCACGCAATCTTCCTGCTTTGATACCGGCGCGCTTTAGATGCCGGTTTTGAACGAGGTGTAAGCGCGTGTCGCCAAGCGGCGCACGTCGTTACTCAAGGCCTTTGGCGCCACCATAGTTGCCATCTCGGCGCTGGAGGGAAATACCGAGGGGTTCTTCGCCACTTCGGGACTGATGAATTTGCGCGACTCCTTATTAGGGTTGGCGTATTTCACTTTATTGGTGAGGCCAGCATGCACCTCGGGGCGCATGATGTAGTTCATGAACTTCAAAGCGTTTTGCGGGTGGGCTGCGTCGGCAGGAATGGCCATCATGTCAAAAAACAGCACTGCACCGGTTTTGGGCACGAAGGCCACCACGTCCTGCCCGGTTTTGCCTTCGATGGCGCGGGCGCGAGCGATATTGATGTCGCCATTCCAACCCAGCGCCAGGCAAATGGAACCACTGGCCATGTCATTGATATAACCCGAAGAGCTGAACAGCGTCACATAAGGTCGAACGCCTTTGAGTAAGGCCAACGCCTCTTTGTAGTCGTCGGCGTTTTTGCTGTAGGGGTCTTTGCCCAGGTAATGCAAGGCTGCGGGCAGGACTTCGGTGGCGCTATCGAGCGTGCTCACGCCACAGCTCTTGAGTTTGCTTGCGTATTTAGGGTTGAAGAACAACTCCCAGACATTGGCTGGCATCGGCTCGTTACCCAGGGCCGACTTCACCTTGGCGGTGTTGACACCTATCGTGGTGTAACCCCAGAGCCAGTTCACCAGGTACTGGTTACCAGGGTCAATATTGGCGATTTGAGCCTGGATGTCCGGATCCAGGTTTTTAAGGTTGGGGAGTTGGGCTTTATCCAACTTGGCCAAGAGACCGCCATCCATTTGCAAGCGCGCAAAGGTGGAGGACGGAACCACAATGTCATAGCCGGTTTTGCCGGCGACCAGCTTGGCATGCAGAATTTCGTTGTTGTCATAGGTGTCGTAACGCACCTTGATGCCGGTCTCTTTTTCAAAGTTGGAGATGGTGTCCTCGGCCAGATAGTCAGACCAGTTGTAAATATTGAGAACTTTCTCTTCGTCGGCCAGCGCAAGATTGGCACCGCCAAGCAGACCCCAGACCAAGGTCGCGCTGAGCACCCATTTGCGTCCCAATGTGAATTTACGAGCAGTAAGCACAACCATCTCCTTAAAAACAATCAAAAAGACATACACGCCAATCGCAAGCCCTGCGAATGGCTGGGATGGTAATCCCGTTTTGGCCTAAGGAAGCCTCCAAAGCCTGCCCGAGACCTATAAAACTCAGCGTTCGCCACGAAAGCTAGGGGGTTGCGCCAGACTCGGAAACCGCCAGTTGCGCCTCGCGCGCGTGTCGCCGAGCTTGCCTAGCCACCCGAACACTGTAAACAATTACGAAGCTAGTAATCACAGCAATGAGTAATGTTGCAGCCGCGTAAATGGTTGGATTGATGCCTCTTCTGGCGTAGCCAAAGATGACCTGCGGCAGGGTATTTACCCCGGGACCGGACAAAAACTCAGAAATCACCACATCATCAAAGGAGAGCGTGAAAGACAACAAAAACGCAGCCATGATCGCCTGCGCAATATTAGGTAAGGTAACCAGTAGGAATACCTGAAACGGCCGAGCCCCCAAATCCATCGCCGCCTCTTCAATCGAGTGGTCCACCTCCAACAGGCGCGACTGCACCACCACCATGGCGTAGGCCATGCCCAAAAGCGTATGCCCCAAAATGATGGTGAACAAGCCCCGCTCGGGCCAGCCAAACACGTTTTGAATGCCGACCATTAGCAGCAGCAGAGATAGGCCAATCACCACTTCGGGCATCACCAGCGGTGCATTCACCATGCCGGAAAACACCGTTCGCCCGGCAAAGCGCTGATAGCGCACCAACACAAAGGCAGCAAAAGTACCCAGTACCGCTGACAAAATACCCGTAGCCAGCGCGATTTGCAAGGACAGCCAAAAGCCTTCGACGATTTTGTTGTCCCGGCCCAAGGCCTCGTACCAGCGCAGGGAAAAGCCGGTAAACACCGTATCCTGGCGGCTACTGTTAAAGGAAAACACCACCATAAACACCAGTGGCAAATAGAGGAACAGAAAAATCAAAACCATCCAGGCCCGGCCGAAATAATCTTGCACAAGGCGGTACATAGTCGGTCCTAAGCCTTCTCGGGTGCGGCCTGCGCCGCCGAGCGGTAATAAAGGGCCAGCGGCACCACGATGAGCGCAATCATGCTCACCGCCAGGGCGCTGGCACGCGGCCAGTTGTTACTGGTAAACATTTCGTCCCAGACCACACGCCCTACCATGATGTTTTCTGGCCCGCCTAGCAGCGAGGGAATCACAAATTCACCTACCGCCGGGATAAACACCAGCATAAAACCGGCGATGATGCCGGCGCGTGACAAGGGGACGGTCACCAGCCAAAAAGCCTTGAAGGGCGAAGCGCCGAGGTCGTGCGCTGCTTCCAGCAGTCGAAGGTCTAGCTTGACCAGGGTGGCATACAAGGGCAGCACCATAAAAGGCAGATAAACATAAGTCATGCCCACCAGCATGGACACATCGGTATAGAGCATTTGCACCGGTTCGTCTACCAGCCCTAGCGCCATAAACAAGCGGTTGAGCACACCTTGGTCGGCCAATATGCCCTTCCAGGCATACACACGCAACAAAAACGAAGTCCAAAAAGGCAGCATCACCATCATCAGCAGCGCTGGGCGCACCGCGGGCGTTGAGCGGGCAATCGCATAGGCAAAAGGGTAGCCCAAAATCAAGCAAAAAATGGCGGTGCAAAAGGCGTACGCCAAAGAGCGTAGGTAGGCCTCGACATAAATCGTCTGCACCAGGCCCGTGCCGTCTTCATTTGCAAAAATGCTGCTGTAGTTTTCGTACTTCAGCCGCAGCACGCCGGCCTGCGAATCCCACAGCGGCTTGAAGGGATGGATGTCGTTGCCCATATCCACGAAGCTGATATAGAGCAAGACCAGAAACGGGAGCATGAAGAAAAACAGCAACCAGGCCATGGGCACGCCAATGACAAAACGCCGGCCCGGTGTGGGCAGGCGTTTAAATAAGCCAGTGAAAAATTGCATGGCGGGGCAGCTAGGCGGCAGGCAACAAAAAAGGACTGTTCACGCCATGCATAGAACAGTCCTTGTGCCTAAGGCGCGCGCAGTTACTTGCCTTTTTTGAAGCTTGTAAATGCGTTGGCCATACCCTCGCGGCCCTCGTTGGTGAACTTGCCAGGTTTGACCATTTTGGCAGCCACCGCAGGCTCGATAAAGATGGTTTTGTTAGCGGCCACTTCGGGCTTCATTTTTTCCATAGCCGCTTTATTGCCGGTGGGGTAGCTCATTTCATTGGACACCTGGGCACCGCTTTCAGCACGCAGGTAGAAGTCGATGAAAGCGTGCGCGTTGCCGGGATGCTTGGCATCTTTGGTGATCGCCATGGCGTCAAAGAAGATCAAGCCGCCGGTGCTGGGCAGCAGCGCTTCGATCACGTCTTTGGAACCGTTTTCCTTGGCGCGACCGGCTGCGATATTGACATCACCGGACCAACCCACCACCGCACAGGCTTTGCCACCGGCGATGTCATCAATCATGGTTGAACTGAAGATGCGAATGTCTTTACGCACTTTGGCCAGCATGTCCACTGCGGCTTTGTGGTCCGCCGGGTCATTGGAGTAGGCATCTTTGCCTATGTAATGCAGCGCTGGCGGAATGATCTCGGTGGGCGAGTCCAGGTAGGCAATACCGCAGGACTTGAGCTTGGAGGTGTACTCAGGCTTGAAGACCAGATCCCAGGCATTTTCGGGCATGGGCATTTTGCCCAGCGCCTTCTCTACTTTGGTGCGATTGATACCCACGGTGGTAAAGCCCCAGGCCCAGGGAACCAAATGCTTGTTGCCGGGGTCGGCGTTGGCCAGAGCAGCCATGATGTCGCTATCCAGATTGCCGTAGTTTTTCAACTGGGCGCGGTCCAGCGGCTGGAAGAAACCGGCTTCCACCTGGGCGGGGCTGAAAGCGGTGCCGGGCACCACGATGTCGTAGCCAGTATTGCCGGCGACCAACTTGGCATTGAGCGCTTCGTTGGTTTCAAAGGTGTCGTAGTTGACCTTGATGCCGGTTTCTTTTTCGAATGCGGCGATCATGCCTTCCGGCACGTAATCCGGCCAGTTATAAATGTTGAGAACTTTTTCCTCCGCCGGTGCACTGGCTGCAGGTGCCGGCGCTGCGGCGGCAGGGGCTTCTTCTTTTTTGCCGCAAGCGGCCAAGGCCAGCGCCATAACGGTCAGGCTGAAAATGTATTTGGACATCTGGAAAATCTCCACTGAAAGGCGGTTTAAGGAAAGTAAGTGAAGCCGACTCAGGCAGGGTACAAGTCGGTTAAAGGGAAATTATAGGTTTGACTAGAGCCAGCCCGATCGCCCGGCATCGGCAAGGGTTTTATCCAAGGCCAGGCGGATTAAGCCCATCATTTCGTCGATCTGCGCATGGGTGATGGTCAGGGGCGGCGCAATGATCATGCGGTCGCCCACGGCACGCATGATCAAGCCATTCGCAAAACAATGCCCGCGGCATACCATGCCCACCGACAGTTCGGCGGGAAAAACAGCACGAGAGGCCTTGTCCCTGACCAACACGAGGCCAGCCATCAGGCCGCAGGTTTCGGCCTCGCCAACCAAAGGGTGATCCAGCAGCGTGGCGAACTGCGCGGCCAAATAGGGGCCCACATCGTCGCGCACCCGGCCCACCAAGTTTTCCGCTTCCATGATGTCCAGATTGGCCAGTGCCACTGCGCAGGCCACCGGATGGCCGCTGTAGGTGTAGCCATGATTGAACTCGCCGCCCTGCTCAATCAAGACCTTGGCCACGCGGTCGCCCACCATGACGCCGCCTAGTGGGATGTAGCCGCTGGTCACCGCCTTGGCAAAGGTGATCAGGTCGGGCCGGTAGCCGAATTTTTCGTATGCAAACCAGTGACCCAGCCGACCAAATGCGCAAATTACCTCGTCGCTGATGAGCAAAATGCCGTACTTGTCGACGATGCGCTGAATCTCGGGCCAGTAACTGGCCGGTGGGATGATGACACCGCCAGCGCCCTGCACGGGCTCGGCGATAAAGGCCGCTACTTTGTGCGCTCCCAAAGCCAGGATGCGCTCTTCCAGCCAACCCGCTGCACGGATACCGAAATCTTGCGCCGACTCGCCGGGCTGCGCATTCTCGAAAAAATAGGGCTGACCAATATGACTGATATTGGGGATAGGTAAATCCCCTTGGGCATGCATGCCGCTCATGCCGCCCAATGACGCGCCAGCCATGGTGCTGCCGTGGTACGCGTTGTCGCGGCTGATGATGATTTTGCGCTCGGGTTGGCCCAGCAAGTCCCAGTAGCGGCGCACCATGCGCACATTGGAGTCGTTGCTCTCGCTGCCGCTGGAGGAATAAAAAACATGTTCAAAGCTGCGGCCACCCAAGGTAGGAGCCAGTGAGGCAAGGCGCGCCGCCAGCGTGGCCGCAGGCACATTGGTAGTTTGGAAAAAACTGTTGTAGTAGGGGAGCTTGAGCATTTGGGCATGCGCTGCATCGGCCAATTCCTTGCGACCATAGCCCACGTTCACGCACCACAGTCCGCTCATGGCGTCCAGGACCCGATTGCCTTCGGAGTCCCAGACATAAATATCTTTGGCCTCGGTCATCACGCGGGCGCCGCGCGCATTGAGTTCTTTGAAATCGGTAAAAGGATGCAAAAAATGCGCACTGTCGAGCGCTTGGATGTGGCCGGTATCAACAAGGGAATTCATGACAGGTTCCGTAAACAAGACAAGGTTAAATCAATTTGAAAATGGAGTAGCGCCGTGCGCGAAGCAAGCGCACTACACGTGCAAAAGCAAATGCTCGCGCTCCCAGGGAGAAATCACTTTCATGAACTCTTCGAATTCAAGTTCTTTAATTTCTGAATAGACCGTGATGAACTCTTTGCCCAGCACCTCGTGCAAGTCCGACTCACGGCGCAACCAGTCCAGCGCCTCGCCCAGACTGCGTGGCAGTGCGTAAGGCGACAAATAGGCATCGCCCTTCATCTCTGGCTTGGGTTGAATCTTGTTTTTTATGCCCAAATAGCCGCAGGCCAGGGTCATTGCCATGGCCACGTAGGGGTTGGCATCCGAGCCGATCACGCGGTTTTCTACCCGACGGGCCGACGGCTCAGAGATGGGCGAACGTATTCCCACCGAGCGGTTGTCATAGCCCCATTCGATATTGATAGGCGCTGCCGAATGGCGTGTCAACCGCCGGTAGCTATTGACATAAGGCGCAACCAGGGCCATCGCTGCTGGGATGTAGCGCTGCAGGCCTCCGATGTAATGCATGAACATTTCTGAGGCGCTGCCATCGTCTTTGCTAAACACATTTTTACCGGTTTGCACATCAACCAGACTTTGGTGCACATGCATGGCGCTGCCAGGCTCACCCGCAATAGGTTTAGCCATGAAGGTGGCATACATTTCGTGGCGCAAAGCCGCTTCGCGCACGGTGCGCTTAAAGAAAAACACCTCGTCGGCCAGACCCAGCGGCTGGTTGTGAAAAAAGTTGATCTCCATCTGTCCTGCACCGACTTCGTGAATCAAGGTATCCACGTTGAGCTCCATCTTCTCGCAGTAGTCGTAAATCTCTTCAAACAGGGGGTCGAATTCATTGACAGCATCGATGCTATAGGCTTGGCGCGATGTCTCGGCGCGGCCGCTGCGGCCAATCGGCGCTTTGAGCAAAGTGTTAGGGTCCGTGTTGCGGGCAGTGAGATAGAACTCCAACTCGGGCGCGACGATCGGCTGGAGGCCCTCGGCTGCGAACAAATCACAGACTCTGCGCAAGACGCTGCGCGGCGCAAAGGGCACCAGCTTGCCCTGGTGGTCAAAGCAATCGTGAATCACCTGGGCCGTCGGGTCGGTCGCCCAGGGCACGATACGCACGGTGGATGGATCAGGTCGCAGCTGCATATCTCGGTCCGTCGGCTCGATCACATCGTAATAGGGCCCGTTTTCTGGAAACTGGCCGGTCACGCCCATGGCGACAATCGCCTGGGGCAGGCGCATGCCTCGGTCTTCGGTGAACTTGGCACGGGGCAGAATTTTTCCGCGCGCGACGCCCGTTAAGTCGGGGACTAAACACTCAACCTCAGTAACACGGCGCTCGTTCAGCCATTGTTCCAAGTCGTTGAAGGTCATATTTTTAGGTTCAGACATGGTTATTTTTCCTCCTATTGAGGCCTTTCACCGATGGCGGCTAGGCATCTTGTTGAGCAGTCATTTTGCACCCGAAAGCAGGATTAGAAGTAATTACGCAATCGGTGATAAAGCATTCCCAAGACCAAACTAGGGGTTCGTAACCAGACGCCACCCGGGAAGTCCCGATGCTGCAAGCGAGAAAACACATCAAAGCGTGAGGCCTCCCCCGTGATAGCCTCGGCCACCAGTTGACCGGCCAACCCGGTCAGCGCGACGCCGTGCCCACTAAAGCCTTGCAGGTAGTACACGTTTTGGCCCAAGCGTCCGAAATCGGGCGCCCGGTTCATACTGATATCAACAAAGCCACCCCAGACAAAATCCACTGACACGCCTTTTAATTCGGGGAAAACCGCGGCCATCCGCGCAGCCATTAACTGCCCGAGGCGCGCCGGCGTACGCGCTGAATAGCTCACGCGCCCGCCAAACAGCATGCGTGCATCCTGGCTAAACCGAAAATAATCAAGCACTACGTTGTTGTCGCAGGCGGCGGCGCCACTGGGGATTAAACGCTGCACCAGCGCCGGGTCTAGAGGTGCCGTGCCCACGATATAAGTGCCGACGGGCATGATGCGCGCGCCAAGACTCGGCGCTAAGCGCGGCGCAAGTGCCGGCAGGGTGCAGTTACCCGCAAGCAAGGCATAGCGCGCGCGTACCTGTCCGCGTTCAGTGCGCAACGTAACCCCTGTATCTTGTTTCATGGACAGGGCCATCGTTTTTTCATAAATCTGCACGCCCAGGCCTAGTGCAGCTTGCGCCAGACCCAGTCCAAATTGCAATGGGTGCAGATGGCCGGAACGCGTTTCGTAGGCGCTGGCCACATAGCGTGGGCTATCAATAAAACTGCGCACTGCCGGACCATGCGCACGCGCAGTGGACAGCCCGTAGCGCTTATCCATGACGTCCATTTCGGCGTCTAACGCTCGCGCCTGGCGCGCCGAATCGGCGACATACAAATAGCCATTTTTGCGTTCACAGGCGATGCCAAACTGGGCAATACGCCGGTCGATCAGATCAATCGCTTCCAAGGACATATCCCAGGCCTGGCGCGCATGGGCCATGCCCAACTGCTGCTCGAAAACCTCCTGTCCGCTGGCAAAGCCGACGATCACCTGCCCCCCATTGCGCCCCGACGCACCGCTGCAGACACGGTCGGCCTCCAGCACCACGACCTTAAAGCCCCGCTGCACCAGCTCAATGGCCGCAGACAATCCGGCAAAGCCAGCGCCCACTATCACCACATCGGTGCCCACTGCGCCATCTAGTGAGGGCTGCTGCGCCGGCCGCGTCACGCTGGCTTCGTAATAACTCTGGCGCTTGAGCAGATCGTCTGATTGAAGTAAAGAAACCATATCGCTCAGAGCCTTGCTAAATACAAAGGCATGGGACGGTCATAAAGCCGGTGTGAGCTTTGCGATTTGTCCACATAAATAGGTCCAAACCATGGTAGCGGCGGCATGACTAGTCAGCTCGGCATGGTCATACGCGGGCGCCACTTCCACGCAGTCCATGGCCACACAGTTCAAGGGCGCCAAAGCCTCCAGCCAGGTCATCAACTGACTGGTGCTCATGCCGCCGGGCTCCGGGGTTCCAGTTCCTGGTGCAAAAGCGGGGTCCAGACAATCAATGTCCAAGGTTAGGTAGACCGGCATCGCGCCGATTCGCTCACGTACCTGGGCAATGAAATTTTGTAGCCCCGCGCCGTCTAAACCGCGCATGGAACGGGCATTAAAAATCAATCCGCCTTGGTCTGCGACATACATTCGAGCGGCCCGTTCACCGCTGGAACGCAGACCAATCTGCACCGTGTGCGTAGCACTCACCAGGCCCTCTTGAATGGCCTCATAGGTCCAGGTGCCGTGGCCCGAAGGCTCGCCAAAATGGTCGGTCCAGGTGTCGCAATGGGCATCAAAATGCACCAGCGCCAATGGACCAAAGCGTGCTTTGGCGGCGCGCAGTAAAGGCAAGGTGACCGAATGGTCACCGCCCAGAAAAACACAATGGTGCTGCACCATCAGCGCGCCCGCCCGTGCTTGAATGCGGCGGCGCACTTCATCCAAGGCACTGGCATTGGGCAGCGCCATATCGCCAGCATCGCCCAAGTAGCCCAGCGGTGAAACCTCAAAATAGGGGTGAATACCGTCGCACAGCATCAAGCTGGCGCGGCGGATTTCCTGGGGGCCGAAACGCGCGCCCGGACGATTGGTTACTGCGCCGTCAAAAGGGATGCCGATAACTGCAAAAGGCTGCTCTGTCAGTTCATCGCTGGCCAAAAATCGATTACTGTTGCTCGCGTAGGCAAACGTACCGGTACTCATCGTGTAACCTCCAAGGCGACCATGGTAACCCTTTCACGCATACTCAGGAATCGCCTGTGGCCTATTTGAATACCTTGATTTACATCCCCGCGAACCTGCTTTTGTGAGCACCCGATTCCAAAAACCTTTGGCCTATGCCAGCCTGGCACTGAGCATGACCCTGGTGGGCGTCTATGTGGCCCTGTGCAAACCACTGGTAGCCGCCATTCCGGTTTTTCTATTGGCATGGATGCGGTTTGGCATTGCTGCAGTGGCCATGGCATCCTGGATCAAAAAGCCCGCCGATGAAGCGCCGATCGACCGGCGCACACGAGTATTTTTGTTTTTGGAATCTTTCTTGGGGAATTTTCTTTTTTCCATTTGTATGCTTTACGGTATAAGCATGACCAGCACCGTCTCGGCAGGTGTTATTTTGTCGGCCATCCCGGCCACATCAGCCTTGATGGGATGGTATTTTCTGAAAGAAAAAATGAATGGGCGCATGTGGCTATCGGTAGCGCTGGCCGCCACGGGTCTGGCGCTATTGACGCTGGCTAAAGCCCCGCCCCATAGCCCGGACACTGCGTCGACCGAGGCCCCAGTGAACATGCTCTTGGGCAATCTGCTGGTGTTTGGCGCGGTGCTATGTGAATCAGCGTTTGTGGTGATCGGCAAACGCCTTTCCGCCACCATCAGCCCCAAGCGCATTGCGGCCATCATCAATCTAAACGGCTTTGCCCTGTCCACTCCGATGGGCCTGTACGTCGCCTGGCAATTTGATTTTGGAGCGGTCAACATTACGGCCTGGGGCCTGCTGGTGTTTTATGCCTTGGCCGCCAGCGTCTGGATGGTATGGCTTTGGATGACCGGGCTCAAAACCATACCCGCCTCGCAGGCCGGCGTGTTTGCGGTGATGCTACCGCTGACCACCGCCCTAATCGGTATTGTCGGCTTTGGCGAAAGCTTCAGCGCACTGCAAGCGCTAGCCTTTGGATTGGCCTTGCTCAGCCTGGTCTTGGCGACACTGCCATCACGCCCAAACCTTGGCCTGCCAACTCAATCCAAAAACTCAACGGCTTGAGCATTCAAAACATTGGGCGGTACGCATCGGACCATGAAATGCGCGGCGACCAAAATGGCGAGACACCGGAGGTAAAACGCCAAAATCGCTACGCAACTGGCGTGAAAAACAGTCGCAAATACCCGTCTTGGGGCTGGTTTTTGGCATGAGTTGAGCAATTTAAGGGCTTGATAAAGGCTTTAGAGGGCTAAAAAAACACAAGAAATTAAGACACCAAGAGGAAAAATTCGGTTTTCCCCTTTGAAAGCGCTAATTTCTCCAGTAGCATCCGCCTGCCCAACATAAAGTTTATGGTTGGCAATCAACTAACCCCTTGAAGGACCACCTCACAATGGCAACTGCAAAGAAAGCGCCCGCTAAAAAAGCGGCTCCCGCAAAAAAAGCAATCACTAAATCCGCTCCAGCTGCAAAGAAAGCAGCGCCAGCTAAAAAGCGCGCTGTGAACGCCGCATTCATGAAACCTCTTACACCCAGCGCCGCTTTGGCTGCTGTGGTCGGTGCCAAGCCCCTAGCCCGCACTGAAGTGGTCAAGCAACTGTGGGTCTATATCAAGAAGCACAAATTGCAAGACGCCGCCAACAAACGCAACATTAATGCGGATGCCAAGCTCAAGGAAGTCTTCGGCAAAGGCCAAGTCACCATGTTCGAAATGGCCGGTCTGATTGGCAAGCACCTTTCGTAATGCTCGCGGTGCGAAGCGATTCGCACCCTGCTACCAAGCATAGAAAAGGCCGGTTTATCCGGCCTTTTTTTATGCGCATAAGTACCTCAATGCAAGCGCACACCCTGGCGTTCCAACTCTGCTTGAACACCCGCCAAATCCACCTGCGCAGTGCTCTTGTCCTGTTGTAGGGAAATGGCTGCAGCCACACCTGCGCCCTGCCCCGTCACCGTGCAGGCCATCATATTGCGCATGGCAGCGTGCGAAACCATATCCCCGGCTACGCAACGTCCGGCCACCAACAAGTTGTCCACTTCCAGCGGCACCATACAGCCGTAGGGCACCTCGAAATAGCGCCCGGTCGTGGGCAAAATCAGAATGTTGTACCCGTCGATGAACTCCGGAAAGATGCCAATACTGTCGGCAAACTTGGCCTGGCTGCGCACATCTTCGCTGCACAGGTTGTAGCGGCCGATAATCTTGCGCGAATCGCGCACACCCAAGGTCATGCCAAAGTTGCGCAGCTTGGCGTTTTCAAAACCAGGGACGACTTTCTTCAAAGCCATCAAGGCATGCAAAACTTCCCGGCGACCTTGCATTTCGGCACGCGTCAAGTCCATCACATCGGTCGGGTCGAAACCATACATATGCGCCAAATTCAAATTGGTAGCCTCGCCTGCAGGCGTGAGCGCCGACCAGGAGCCTCCAATATTGGTGCTGTCCGCCGGAATCACGCCCAGCTCGCGCGCGGTGTCAAATTCTTTATCCAGGTAGGGGCTGCGCAAGGTGTCCTCTTTGCCGGTCGTTTCCTGAGACCATGTTCGGCTCCAGTCTGCATAGGTCGCGGGTTGGCTTTCGGTGTAGTCTAAAAACGCCTGCGTATCCACGCCCGACGCGTTAAACACCGTGGTCATGCCCAACATCTTGTCCTTGGGCGTTTTGCGGTAGCTGGCTCCGGCCAGATGGGCAATGTCCGCATCGCCCGAGCAATCCACAATCCGCTTGGCCAAGACCACCTGGCGGCCCGACTTGCTCTCCGTGACGATACCGCGCAGGCGCTTGCCGTCTTCCTCAAAAATCACATCTACCGCCATACAGTGCAGGATCGGACGCACCCCAGCTTCGGTTATGAGGTGGTCGGCCACCACCTTGAAAAAATCAGCGTCCAGGCATTGGCTATCGTTGTATGGCCATTTAATGGCACCACCCATCTTTGCGGCGATACGCTCCATTTCGATACCAATGCCCTCGCCCTCCACCGTGCCTTCGTAGCGATACCAAGCCAAGGTTTCCATGCCAACGGTGGTAATCACGCCACCCAGGCAGCCAAACCGCTCCAGCAGGACCGTATCGGCACCGGCCCGGCGCGCCGCCAAGGCTGCCGAAATGCCCGCAGGTCCAGCCCCCACCACCAAAACGTCGCAGCGGGTCAGCACCGGCAAGGCCTTGGCTGGCTCGTGGTAAACCTGCTCGGCCGCATCGAGCGCGCCCACGGAAGGCGCCGCATGGCGGAGCACCTCACCCTCGGCGGTTTCGCGCCGGCTGACCGGCATGCGCTGGCCAGACCAACGGGTCACCATGCGTTGGGCACGCGCGGCGTATTTATCCTCTTCGTTCATAGGGCTCTCCAGCAGAAATTGCATCAGCAAAGTGGGGCCATTGTGGGTGTCCTGCCATTGGGCAATTTATAAAATTGCGTCTCCCAATGGCATCATCGCGGCAAGATGCGATTCTGCACAAGGCCTGTAAAAAGGCAAATGCGCCGGCTTTTCCCTCTAAGCACGCGCATCTAGACTGCAGCGCGACAAGCATTCCACTAGTAAGCCCGAGGTTGGGGCACGCTGCGAGCATCCCGAGGAGCGGAGCGGTCCAAGCCGTTTGCAAGGGGTGAACTGCATAGAATTGCCGTGATCGACCGGGCGCCGCCCACCAAGGCATCGTTGCTCGGTCGGTGAACGCACATTCCTGCATCGGTATTACGCGGAGACACCCCACATGACAGAAGAAGCAGCAGCGCCCAGCACGTCGGCACGACGTCGTGCGGGCCGCGGCAGCGGAACCATCCGCGTTGCACCGTCCACGACCAAATACCGCAACTTAAAGCACCGTCTGCCGCCCACGCCCATGGTGTCGGAAGACGAGTTGGAAGCGATTCACAACGCCTCGCTCACCATCCTGGAAGAAATGGGCATGGACTTCATGCACCCGGGCGCACGCGAGATTTTGAAAAAAGCAGGTGCCGATGTGCGCGAAGGTTCCGAGCGCGTGCGCTTTGACCGCAATCTGATTTTGCAGACCATCCAGACTTGCCCTTCCGAGTTCACCCTGCATGCACGCAACCCGGAACGCAATATCCGCATTGGCGGCAAGAACCTGGCGTTTGCGCAAGTTGCCAGCCCGCCTAATTGCTCGGATATGCAAGGCGGGCGGCGCGCAGGTAATCAGCAGGATTTTCGTAATCTGGTGAAACTAGCGCAGCGTTACGACATCATCCACTGCACTGGCGGTTATCCAGTAGAGCCGGTGGACATACACGCCTCGGTGCGCCATCTGGACTGCTTGTCCGATATTGCAAAACTCACCGACAAAGCTTTTCACGCCTACTCGCTGGGCAAAGAGCGTAACCAAGATGCTTTGGAAATCGTACGCATCGTGCGCGGCATCAGTAACGAGCAACTGGAGCGCGAACCCTCCTTGTTTTCCATCATCAACAGTTCGTCACCGTTGCGCCTGGATACGCCCATGCTGCAAGGCATTTTGGAGATGTCCTCGCGTAATCAGATCATCATGCTCACGCCATTTACCCTGGCGGGGGCCATGGCGCCGGTGACGATTGCCGGTGCATTGGCGCAGCAAAACGCCGAGGCGCTGGCCGGCATCACGCTCACGCAATTGGTGCGCCCTGGTGCGCCAGTGGTCTACGGCGGCTTTACCTCTAATGTCGATATGAAAAGCGGCGCACCAGCCTTTGGCACGCCCGAGTACATGAAGGCGGTGCTGGTGGGCGGGCAACTGTGCCGCAAATACGGCATTCCTTACCGCACCAGCAATGTGAATGCAGCCAATACCGTAGACGCGCAGGCGGCCTATGAATCGGTGTTCTCTTTGTGGGCGCTGACGCAAGCCGGTGGCAACTTCATCATGCACAGCGCCGGTTGGATGGAAGGCGGTTTGACCGCTTCGTTCGAAAAATTCATCCTCGACTGCGACCTTTTGCAAATGGTGGCCGAGTTCCTCACTCCGCTAGACGTCAGCCCCGCCGGATTAGCGCTGGACGCGGTGCGCGATGTAGGCCCCGGCGGCCACTACTTCGGCACGGCGCATACGCTGGAGCGTTTTGAGACAGCGTTTTATTCGCCGATCATTTCCGACTGGCGCAACTTCGAGTCTTGGGACGAAGGGGGACGCCCCACGGCCTACCAAAAGGCCAACACGATTTGGCAAAAAGAACTCGAAGTCTACGAGCGCCCGCCTATGGATGCGGCCATCGAAGAAGAGTTGGATGCCTTCGTTAACCTGCGCAAATCCCAGGGCGGCGCACCCACCGATTTTTAATTTTTTCTTTTGCTCTGGAAAAAGGATTTGCAGAAATGAAAACAACAGCACGTGTAGTCATCATCGGCGGCGGTGTGGTCGGATGTTCGGTGCTTTACCACCTGACCAAAAAAGGCTGGAGCGATGTCATGTTGCTAGAGCGCGACCAGCTGACCTCGGGTTCGACCTGGCATGCCGCCGGCGGCTTTCACACGCTCAACGGCGACCCCAATGTGGCAATGCTGCAAAGCTACACCGTGAGCCTGTACGAGGAGTTGGAGCGCATATCCGGCCAGAGCTGCGGCTTGCACAAATCGCCCGGCATCATGCTGGCCGACACCCCTGAGCGGATGGAGTTTTTGAAGATGACGGTGGCGCGCGGTCGCTACCTGGGCATGGAAACCGAAATCATCTCCATCAAAGAAGCCCTGAACTACTTCCCCTTCATCGAAGAAAAATACTTTCTGGGCGCATTGCTAGACCCTAACGAAGGGCATCTGGACCCCAGCGGAACAACCTACGCTTATGCCAAAGCCGCCCGCCTTGGCGGCGCCACCATCGAAGTGCAAACCAAGGTGGAAAGTCTGGAGCAAAAACCCGATGGCACCTGGCGCGTCATCACCAACAAAGGCGTGGTCGAATGCGAACACGTGGTGAACGCTGGCGGCCTATGGGCGCGCGAAGTGGGCCGCATGGTTGGCATCGAGCTGCCGGTGCTGGCCATGGAGCATATGTATTTAGTCACCGACGACATACCGGAAGTGGAAGCCTTTAACAAAAGCGCGGGCAAAGAAATCGGCCATGTCATCGACTTCGGCGCTGAAAGCTATTTGCGCCAAGAAGGCAAAGGCATGGTGCTGGGCGTGTACGAGCAGGCGGGCAAGCCCTGGTCTACCAAAACTACGCCCTGGAGCTTCGGCCAGGAGTTGCTACAGCCCGACCTGGACCGTATTGCCCCTTCGCTGGAAATCGCCTTCAAGCATTTCCCTACGCTGGAGCATGCCGGCATCAAGCGCGTGATTAACGGACCTTTTACATTTGCTCCCGATGGCAACCCGCTGGTCGGCCCGGTGCAAGGGCGTACCAATTTCTGGTCCGCTTGCGGCGTGATGGCCGGCTTCAGCCAAGGCGGCGGTGTGGGCCTGGCGCTGTCCAACTGGATGGTCGATGGCGACCCCGGCTTTGACATCTGGGGCATGGACGTCGCCCGCTATGGCGACTGGGCCACACGCACCTATACCAATGCCAAAGTGCGCGAGAACTATTCACGCCGTTTTCGGATTCGCTTCCCCAACGAAGAACTGCCCGCGGGCCGTCCACTGCAAACCACGCCGCTGTACGACAAATTCATCGAGCAAGGCGCGGTGATGGGCGACTCCTGGGGCATGGAAACGCCTCTGTGGTTCGCACCAAAAGGCACCGAGGCTAAAGACATTGTTTCCTTTCACCGCTCCAACGACTTTGAACCTATCAAAGCCGAGTGCAAAGCGGTGCGCGAGGCTGTGGGCGTGACCGAAGTGGCTAACTTCGCCAAGTACGAAATCACGGGCCCGGGTGCCGAGGCCTGGCTGCAAGGCCTGATGACCAACACCTTGCCCAAAACAGGCCGCTTGCAGCTGTGCCCCATGCTCAACCACCAAGGCAAGATCATCGGCGACTTCACGATTGCCAAAGCCGAAGAAGGCCGCTTCATGATGTGGGGTTCCAGCCAGGCGCAGGTCTATCACATGCGCTGGTTTGAACAGACTTTGCCTAAAGATGGCTCGGTGCACATTACGCCTTACGGCATGAAACTCATCGGCTTGTCGATTGCCGGCCCCAAGTCCCGCGAAGTGCTTCAACGCCTGACGGACGAGGACGTGTCCAACGAAGCCTTCAAATTCATGGACTACCGTGAAATGGAAATCGCCACTGTGCAAGCCAAAATCAACCGCGTCACCTACACCGGCGACCTGGGCTACGAGATTTGGGTCGCGCCGGAGTACCAGCGCCGCTTGTACGAGAGCATCATGGCGGCAGGCGCCGACTTAGGCATCAAAAACTTCGGCATGCGCGCGCTCTTGTGCCTGCGCTTGGAGAAAAATTTCGGCACCTGGTACCGCGAGTTCCGTCCCATCTACGGCCCCTTCGAAGCCGGACTGGACCGCTTTGTCAAGCTCGAAAAACACGAGTACATCGGCAAAGCCGCTGCCATCAAAGAGAAGCAAGACGGCCCGAAGAAGACCCGCATCTTTATGGTGGTGGACGCGCTGGACTGCGACGTGATGGGCGATGAGCCGATCTGGATCGATGGCAAAGTGGTGGGCTGGGTTACCTCCGGCGGTTTTGGCCACTATGTGAACCAGTCGCTGGCGCAAGGCTATATTCCCACCGAGTGCTTTAAGCCAGATATGGCTTTAGAGATTGAAATACTTGGCGAACGTCGCCCGGCCCGTTTACAAATGGATCCGCCTTTTGACCCCGAAGCTAAACGCATGCGCATGTAAGGAGCCCACCCGATGACGCACTACTCGGCCTGGTCGCTGCTACGCAACGCCCTTGGCGGCCATAAACATTGGGACCGCGCGTGGCGCGACCCCGAGCCGCGCAAAAGCTATGACGTTATCATCATCGGCGGTGGCGGCCACGGTCTGGCTACGGCCTATTACCTGGCCAAAAACCACGGTATCAAAAACATCGCGGTACTAGAAAAAGGCTATATCGGTTCTGGCAATGCGGGGCGCAACACCACCATCGTGCGCTCGAATTACATGATGCAGGACAACACCGCGTTTTACGAACACTCCATGTCTTTGTGGCGCGGCATGTCGCAAGAGCTGAACTACAACGTGATGTTCTCGCCACGCGGTTATTTGTACGTCACTATGTCGCCCAGCGGGCATGATGCACAAATCCGTCGCGCCAATATCATGCAGCTCAACGGCATACGCGCCGACATCCTGACGCGCGAAGACGTGATGAAAGAAGCGCCTTATCTCGACTTTTCTGACGAAGCCCGCTTTCCGATCTACGGCGCCATGCTGCAACCGGACGCCGGCACCGCACGCCACGACGCGGTGGTCTGGGGCTACGCCCGCGCGGCCAATGCGCTGGGCGTGGACATCATTCAAAACTGCGAAGTGCGCGACTTTGAATGGTCGGGCGAGCGCATCACCGGCGTCCACACTTCGCGCGGTACGATCAGTGCGGGCAAGGTTGGCATGGCGGTAGCGGGAAACACCTCGCCGCTCGCGCAAAAAGCCGGACTGAATTTGCCCATTGACAGCCATGTGCTGCAAGCCTATGTCACCGAGTCCATCAAGCCCATCGTCAACCATGTAGTGGTGTGGTCGGCCTCGTATTTTTATTTCTCGCAGTCCGATAAAGGTGGCCTGGTGTTTGGCGGTCATATCGACCGCTACAACTCCTACGCACAGCGTGGCAATCTGGCCAATGTGAGCGAGGTGACGCAAGCGCTGGTCAGCGCCATGCCGAGTGCAGCGCGGCTGCGCGTGCTGCGCCACTGGGGCGGCATCATGGATATGACACCTGACGGTAGCCCCATCATTACCAAAACCGCGGTCGATGGGCTTTACCTCAATACTGGTTGGTGCTACGGCGGCTTCAAGGCCACACCGGCCTCGGGTTGGTGTTTTGCGCACACGATAGCCCATGACGCGCCGCATGCCTACAACGCCGGTTTCACACTAGACCGCTTTGCCCAAGGCCGCTACATCGACGAAGCGGGCACCGGTCCTTACAACCATTTGCAATAGAAAGGGCAGACACACCATGCTACGCATCGCCTGCCCCTACTGCGGCACCCGCGACCACGAAGAGTTCAGCTACTTTGGGGACGCCACGCAAGCCTACCCGGACCTGGGCGTGGAACACCATGACGCCTGGGTCCAAACCGTTTACACCCGCCCCAACCCGCGCGGCATTCACAGCGAGTTTTGGCAGCACACCTTGGGCTGTCGCCGCTGGCTGGTGGTCAAGCGCCATACGGTGACGCACGACATCGAATCGGTGGTGCCCGCCGCGCAAAGGACGCTGATATGAACGCGCCACAAACGGCCCAAGGCGGCAAGCAGCGTATCGCCAGCGGTGGCCGCATAGACCGCAGCAAGCCGCTGACCTTCACTTTAGACGGCTCACCCTACCAGGGCTTTGCCGGTGACACCCTGGCCTCCACCTTGCTGGCGCACAACGTGCATCTGGTCGGCCGCTCTTTCAAATACCACCGGCCCCGCGGCATTTTGGGCGCGGGCGTGGAAGAGCCCAATGCCTTATTTACGCTGGGCGACGGTGGCACGCGCGAGCCCAATATCGCCGCAACCACTACCGAGCTAGAGCAAGGCTTGCGTGCCCGGACACAAAACGCCTGGCCTTCGGTTAGCCTGGATTTCATGGCCATCAACTCTCTGCTCTCGCCGGTGTTTGTGGCTGGGTTTTATTACAAAACCTTTATGGGCCCGACGCGCAAGGCCTGGATGTTTTACGAACACTTCATCCGCAAAGCCGCAGGCCTGGGCGAATCCGTGGCGGACTTTGACATTCACCGCTACGACTACCACAACGACTATGTTGACGTGCTGGTGATCGGCTCCGGCCCAGCTGGACTGGCAGCAGCGCTGCATGCAGCGCGCGCCGGTGCGGATGTGATGTTGGTCGAGCAAGACTTTGAGCTAGGCGGCGCATTGCTCAACTGTCCCTCTGCCAGCCCGCAAGCGCAGTGGCTCACGCATATGCTGCAAGAAATAGAGGCTACAGGCCGTGTGCGCCTGTTTACACGCAGCACCGCTTTTGGAATTTACGACGGCAACACCGTGGGCGTGATCGAGCGCAGCGCGCCCGGCGTCGCCGACCCCGACTTTGGCGTACCGCGTCAGCGCATGCGCACGGTGCGCGCCAACGCCATCGTTATGGCCTGCGGCGCTATCGAGCGACCTTTGGTGTTTGGCGGTAACGACAAACCGGCGGTCATGCTCAGCAGTGCAGTGGGTGCGTACGTAAACCGATATGCGGTGGCACCGGGCCGGCGCGCGCTGTTTTGCGTGAACAACGACGCGGCCTATGCCGACGCAATTTCTTTGGCGCAATCTGGCGCTCAGGTGCAACTGGTCGATCTGCGGCCCACGACGACCCCAGCCCTGCTAGGCGCAGCCAATAGCGTAGGCATTACCCTCCACCACGGTAGCGCAGTCACGCAAGTGAGCGGGTTTCAGCGCGCCAACACGGTACGCATCGAAGGTTTCGATAGCAACACGGGCCGCGTCATGGGCGGCGCCGCGCACCATGAGGTGGACCTGGTCGCCATGTCTGGCGGCTGGACGCCTACCGTGCACCTAAGCTCGCACCGCAACGCCAAGCCGGTGTACCGCAGCGACATTGCCTGCTTTGTACCCGGCGCTTTTGACCGCGCGCAGTTTGGCGCGGGCAGCATGGTGGGCGAACAAACATGGGACGGCGCCATCGCGTCGGGCTGGACTGCGGGCGCGCAAGCGGCCGACGTGCTCAGCCTGCAAGGCAGCGGTGATGCGCCCACGCTGCAATACGGATTTGGCATGGCCTTTGTGCCGGCAGGGCCGCTGCGCTCGGACTCATCCGGCGGCAAATCCTTTGTCGATTTTCAGCACGATGTGACCGTCGCTGATGTGCAACTGGCGCACCGCGAAGGCTATGTGTCGGTAGAGCACCTGAAGCGCTACACCACGCTAGGCATGGGTACGGACCAGGGCAAAACCTCCAACCTCAACGGCATGGGAGTGATGGCTACCGCGCGCGGCATGGATGTGCCCCTGTCCGGCACCACCACTTTCCGGCCACCCTACACCCCGGCGGCGCTGGGCGCACTGGCCGGGCGCAATGTGCGTGGCCACTTTCAGCCCGAGCGCCTGACCGCCATGCACGACTGGCATATGGCCCACGGCGGCGTCAAGATGGAAGCGGGCTACTGGCTGCGCCCCTTGTGGTACCGCACGCACGGTGCCACGCTGTCCGAGGCCTACAAAGTCGAAATGGATTTTGTGCGCGAGAGCGTGGGCATCGCCGACACCTCCACCTTGGGAAAGATCGATGTACAAGGCCCAGACGCCGCCGAGTTCCTGGACCGCGTCTATGTGAACGGATATTCCAAACTGGCCGTAGGCAAAGCGCGCTACGGATTTATGTTGCGCGAGGACGGCATCGTCATGGACGACGGCACCACTACGCGCATCAGTGAAACCCAGTTTTTCATGACTACCACCACGGCGCAAGCGGCCAAGGTGATGAGCCATTTGGAATTTTTGCTGCAAGTGGTCTGGCCCGAATTACGCGTGACTGTGGCGTCCGTCACCGACCAATGGGCGGCCATGAGTATTGCCGGGCCGCGCGCACGCGAGGTGCTGCAAGCGGCCTTCCCGCACATAGACTTTGCCGACGCCGCCCTGCCCTTTATGGGCCTGTTAGATACCCAAGGCAAAGGCCCATTGGCCGGTGTGGCGCTGCGCATACTGCGCCTCACTTTTTCAGGCGAACTAGCTTACGAAATCTTTGTACCCACGCACCACGGCCTGGCGGTGTGGGAGCATCTGATGGAAGCGGGCAAGCCTTGGCAACTGCGGCCCTATGGCCTGGAAGCGCTGGGCTCGCTGCGTATCGAAAAAGGGCATGTAGTCGGCTCCGAAATGGATGGTCGCACCACCTTGGGCGATATGGGTGCGGGCCGCATGGCCAGCCAAACTAAAGACTTCTGGGGCAAAGCGCTCAGCCACAGTCCGCATTTGCAAAAACCAGACCGGCCCGCACTCGTTGGCCTGGAGGCGGTAGACCCGGCGCAGCCGCCGAGCAATGGCTCCATCTTGTTCTTCGCAGATGACGCGATACGCGGACACGGGCGCGGTCATGTGACTTCCACCACCTTTAGCAAAACCGTGGGCAAGGCCATTGGCCTGGGCCTGCTGCAAGGCGGTACCGCGCATGTGGGCCAGGAAGTGGTGGCGGCATCACCTGCCACCGGCCGCCAGTACCGGCTCCGCGTGGTCGAGCCCTGCTTTATCGACCCGCAAGGAGTGCGTTACCGTGTCTGATTCCATTGCCAGCGGCGCCACCAACGCAGCCCCACCCACCCGCAGCCAGCCCACGCGCATTGGCCAACTGCAGGTGTACCTGCGTGTGCAAAAACTTTCTAACCTAACGCAAATTAGCACTTGGTCTAGCAGCATAGGCGCGCTCAGCAGCGCGTTGCACCGCGCGTTAGATTGCGCGCCCCCGCTGCACACCGGCCAGCTCGTGCAATGCGCACTGGGCACGCTAATGCGCAGCGGCCCGTTTGAGTTTTTATTGGTCGGTGATGCCGACCATTCGCCCAGCGACCGAGTGACCCTGCTGCGCCAGCACATCAACACTGAAACGGGTTCAGTGTTGGACCTAAGCCACGCCCGCGTGCGCGTCAGCGTACATGGCGATAAAGCAGTAGAAGCCCTGTCCAAACTCTATGCACTGGACTTCAGACTGGCCGCATTTGCCGCCAACAGCTTCGCCCTGACGGGCCACCACCACATCCCCTGCCTGCTGCACCGCTTGGATGCACAGCACTTTCACGCCTACTACTTCACCACCTACGCGCGCGGCCAGATTGATTTGCTGGCGGATGCTGCGCTGGAGTTTGGGGTGGATGTGACGCATGCGGGGTAAACAGGTTTTTAGGTCTCTAGCGCATCGCTGTCCGCGCAGCCCCCAACAAAAGCCGCGGCGGCCCATGCCGTGTGCTCTGCGTACTCGTAGATGCGCGCCAACGTCAGGTGCCAGTCATCGAAAGTGGCTTTTCGTTCTGAAAAAGGCCAGCCCTAGCCACGACACGGGCACCCCCCTTCCCCGTGAAAACCCTAGTAAAAACTCGCTTGACAGCCTTTGCTTCGCACCTACACTCTAAATATATTAAGAAGATATTTAGACCGTTTCGCTGCAACATCTTGAAGGAATCAAGGACATGAACAATCCCCGCTGGAAAGGCATATTTCCCGCTGTTACCACTAAGTTCCACGCCGATGAGAGCCTGGATCTGGAGAGCACATCCCAGCACCTGGACTTTCAGATTCGCAACGGCATCCATGGCATGGTGACTTGCGGTTCGCTAGGCGAAGCCAGCACCCTGACGCTGGAAGAGAAGTTGCTGGTCGCCAAAAATGCGCTGGAGGTGAGCAAGGGCCGCGTACCGGTGCTGGCGAATATCTCCGAGACCAGCACGCGCGAAGCCATCCGCTATATCGAAGGCGCCAACAAAATTGGCGTGGACGGCTTTATGGTCATGCCCTCGGTTATTTACGTGGCCGATGCGCGCGAAGCCATGCAAAACCTGCGCACCATGGCAGCCGTGGCACAAAAACCCATGATGATTTACAACAACCCGATTGCCTACCGGGTGGACCTAAAACCCGAGCACATGCTGGCCCTGGCGGACTGCGAGTGGCTGGTCGCGATTAAAGAAAGCAGCGACAACATCCGGCGCATTACCGATTTGCGCAATACCGTGGGCGAGCGCTACCAGTTGTTCCTGGGCGTGGACGACCTGGCCTACGAGGGCATGGCCCTGGGCTGCGACGGTTTGCTGGCCGGGGTGGGCTGCACCTTCCCGCGCGAGACGGTGGCCTTGTACGACCTGATGGTGGCCGGCCGGTTTGCCGAAGCCCTCAAGCTCTACCAGTGGATGACGCCCATGCTGCACCTGGACGTGTCTACCAAGCTGGTGCAAAACCTGAAGTTGATCGACGTGGTGGCCGGTATGGGATCCGAGCACATGCGTCGCCCGCGGCTGCCACTGATCGGCGCCGAACGCGAATTTGTCGAGACTATCGTAAAGACCGCCTTGGCCACGCGCCCGGCGCAATACCAGTCCGTCCCCTGAGCATCCCGTGCCGCCGCTTGAAGGCGGCACATGTGCAAGTTCCCCTTGTTCTATTTATTTCACATTTATTGAGGTGCTGATATGAAGATGAAATCCCTCGCGGTACTAGCTGTTGGTTCCGCTTTGTTGTGCGCCGGCCCTATGGCCTTCGCCAAAGACAAACTTGACAGCATTATTGAGTCGGGCAAGCTGCGCTGCGCCGTGGTGCTGGACTTCCCGCCCATGGGCTCACGCGACAGCAGTAACAACCCCGTCGGCTTTGATGTGGACTATTGCAATGACCTGGCCAAAGTGCTGGGTGTAAAGGCCGAAATCGTCGAGACCCCGTTTGCCGACCGTATCCCTGCGCTGGTATCCAACCGCGTGGACATCGTGGTGGGCTCCACCTCGGACACGCTGGAGCGTGCCAAGACCGTGGGTATGTCTATCCCCTACTTCGCCTTCACCATGGTCGTACTGACCCGTGACGACAAGAAGATCCAAAACTACGCCGACCTCAAAGGTCACCCGGTGGGCAACACGGTGAGTACCTACGAAGCCATCGCGCTGGAAAAAGACGTGAAAGCCTGGAACGACAAGAAGGGCAGTTTCCTGGCCTTCCCGACACAAGCGGACACGATTTTGGCCGTCAGCCAAGGCAAGATTGATGCAACTGTGGCTACCTCGACGGTGGCCTTTGCATCCATCCAATCGGGCAAGTACGACAAGCGCCTCAAAGTGGGCGGCAATGCGCCTTACCCCATCGACTATGTGTCTTTGGTGGCACCGCGCGGCGAGTTCGGCCTGATCAACTACCTCAACCTGTTTGTGAACCAGCAAGTGCGCACCGGCCGCTATGCTGAGCTGTACAAAAAATGGGTAGGCGAAGGCAAGGCACCCGACCTGATGGTTCCCGGCGTTTACTACTGATAGCAAGCCGCGCCCGTCAGCCCCCGTGGGGGACTTGCGGGCGCCTGTACGAGAAATTTTTTATGCAGGCCCAAGCCATCCAAGGCGAAGCGCTCACCTCTGGATCGGCTCGCGGGCCGGTACTATTTAGCGACACCGCACTGAGTTTTTGGGGTGGCGTGGCGCCCACTAGCGGCGAAGTCATAGACCGCCACCATCCCTTAAGCGGACAGATCATTACCGGCAAAGTGCTTGCCATCCCTAACGGACGCGGCTCCTGTACCGGCAGCAGCGTGCTGATGGAAGTCATCCTCAACGGCAATGGCCCTGCGGCCCTGGTGCTGGAACAAGCCGACGAAATACTGGCGCTGGGCGCTATCGTGGCTGAACTGGTGTTCGGACGCGCCCTGCCCGTGGTTAGCGTGGGCAGCGCCGCTTTTGCGAGCCTGCGCGATGCGGGTTGGGCCGAGGTGTTGGCCGATGGCCGTGTCTGCCTGAGCGCGCAAGCGCAGCCCTCTGCTGCATCGGAAACAGCCAGCGCAGCGGACAGCGAATCATCCTCTCCATCATCCGGCCAGGAGTCGCCCATCAGCAGCATTCCCGATGGCATGCAACTGAGCGCGCAAGACCAGGAAATCCTTGCCGGAGCCCAAGGCAAAGCGCGCCAGGTGGCCATGCAAATCGTGCTGCGCATGGCGCGTTTGCAAGGCGCGACCGAACTGATTGACGTGGTGCAGGCACATATCGACGGCTGCATTTACACCGGCTCGGCCAGCTTGCGATTTGCGCAGCAACTGTGCGCATGGGGCGCACAAGTGAAAGTGCCGACCACGCTGAACTCAATATCCGTGGACCAGCGCCGGTGGCGTGCGCTGGGCATAGACCCGGTGTTTGGCGAACCCGCCAGCGCTCTGGGTCAGGCCTATGTGGATATGGGCGCACAAGCGAGCTACACCTGCGCGCCCTATCTCTTGGACACCGCGCCGCTGGCCGGTGAACACATCGTCTGGGCCGAGTCCAACGCCGTGGTCTATGCCAATAGCGTGTTGGGCGCATACACCGCAAAGTACGCGGATTTTTTAGACATCTGCATTGCCCTAACCGGGCGCGCACCCAAAGCCGGATGCCATCTGCCGGGCAACCGCTACGCCGCGCTGCGCATCGATGTGCCCGCACCCAAAGGCGCGGACGACGCTTACTACCCGCTGCTGGGCTACCACGTGGGTCTTCTGTGCGGCACCCAAATCCCGGTGCTGTGCGGTTTGGAAAAGTCGGGCCTCACCAGTGACGACATGAAGGCCTTTGGCGCCGCCTTTGCCACGAGCAGCGCAGCGCCCATGTTTCATATTGTTGGCGCCACACCGGAGGCGCCCGATGCCACCACCGCACTGGGCGGCAAAGCGCCGGTGCAATGCTTTACGGTGAGCTTGCAGGACTTACAACACTCCTGGCGCGAGCTAAGCAGTTCGCCCGAGCCGACGGTGGATTTAGTGGCCCTGGGCAATCCACATTTCTCCGCGACCGAGTGCCGCGCGCTGGCCCGCTTGCTGCAAGGACGCCAGCGTCACCCGGCCACGCAAACCGTGCTCACCCTGGGCCGCGCGGTCAAAGAGCAAGCGCTGGCCAATGGCGATATTGCGGTGCTCGAAGCCTTTGGCGTGAACCTGATTACCGATACCTGCTGGTGCATGCTGGACGAACCGGTGGTACCGGTGGCCGCGCGCGTCATCATGACCAATTCGGGCAAGTACGCGCACTACGCGCCGGGCCTGACCGGGCGACAGGTGCACTTCGGCTCGCTGGCCGATTGCGCCGACACCGCCTGCACCGGCCAGGCGCCGTCGGCCCTGCCCGCTTGGCTGCTGCATAGCCCAACCACCGAAAGCACCCCGGCATAAGGCATAGTGCGGCCCAATGGACTTTGACTACTCCTTCCGCTGGATTGCCGCCTTCAAGGCCCTGCCCGATATGCTGCTGGGCACCTGGTTCACCTTGCAAACAACAGTGCTATCGATGGTGTTTGGCGTTCTTATTGCACTGGCGCTCACCGCCATGCAAACCGCCCGCCAAGCGCCGCTGCGCCACGTTGCCAACGTCTGGGTATCGGTGGCGCGCAACACACCCGCCTTATTTCAAATTTACATGCTGTACTTCGGGCTGGGCGCGTTTGACGTTCACCTCAGTTCTTCCTTTGCGCTGCTAGCGGGCATCACCTTTAACAATGCCGGCTACCTGACCGAGAATTTTCGCGGTGGCCTCAAAGCCATACCGCACACCCAGGTACGCGCGGCGCGCTCGCTGGGCATGAGCGCATTTCAGGCCTACCGCCTAATCGTCGTGCCGCAGCTCTTGCGCATTGTGTTTTACCCCATGACCAATCAAATGGTCTGGGCCATGCTGATGACCTCGCTGGGGGTGGTGGTCGGACTCAATAACGACCTAACTGGCGTTACCCAGGCCTACAACGTGCTGACCTTTCGCACCTTCGAGTTCTTTACCATTGCTGCCGTAATTTATTACCTGTTGGCCAAGGGCATCATGGTCGGTGCGCGCCTGCTGGCCTGGCGCTTGTTTCGTTACTAAGGCGCAGCATGTTGAGTACCGACTTCTCCCTCTCCGACCTGCAGTTCATGCTGGCAGGCGCTTGGGTCAGTTTGCAGCTTACGCTGTGGGCCATGCTGATAGGCACCGTATCGGGCGCTGTGTTTGGCTTGGTGCGTGCGGTCTATCCGCGTGCCAGTGCGCCGCTGGGATGGCTGCTCGATGTGTTTCGCTGCGTGCCGCTGCTGATTCAGTTTGTGCTCTTTAACTCGTTTAACAGCATTGCCGGTATCCACTGGACGGCTTTTGCCATCGGCTGCCTGGTCCTGGGTATTTACTGCGCTTCATACTGTACGGAAGTGATACGCGGCGGCGTACTCGCGGTGCCACCCAATGTGGTGCGGGCGGCGCGCTCGCTTGGGCTAAGCTATCTTCAAACCCTGCGCTACATCATCATGCCCATGGCCGCACGGGTAAGTTTTCCCGGCTGGATCAATTTGACGCTGGGCGTGGTCAAGGACACCTCGCTGGTGCTGTGGATCGGCATTATGGAATTGCTGCGCGCCTCGCAGTCCATCGTCACCCGGATTCAAGAGCCTATTTTGGTGCTCTCAATCGCCGGGCTGATGTACTACATCATGAGTTGGGGCATTGCCCGTATCGGGCAGCAGGTGGAAAAAGGATGGCAGGAAAATGATTGAAATCGACCAGGTACACAAATCCTTCGGCAATCTGGAAGTGCTGCAAGGCGTGAGCATGACGGTGAACAAGGGCGAGGTGATCTCGGTCATAGGTAGCTCGGGCTCTGGTAAGTCCACTTTGCTAATGTGCATCAACGGCCTAGAGCCCATTCAGCGCGGCAGCATCCGCGTCGATGGCACCAATGTGCATGCGCCTGATACCAATATCAACGCCTTGCGCCAGCGCATCGGGATCGTGTTTCAACAATGGAACGCATTCCCCCATCTCACGGTGCTGGAAAACGTGATGTTGGCACCGCGCAAGGTGCGCGGCCTGAGCGAGACGCAGGCGCAAGAACTGGCGGTCAAACAACTCAGCCATGTGGGCTTGCAGGACAAGCTCAAGGTGTTTCCGGGCAAGCTCTCGGGCGGACAGTTACAGCGCATGGCCATTGCGCGGGCGCTGGCCATGTCGCCTGACTACATGCTGTTTGACGAAGTGACCTCGGCGCTGGACCCGCAACTGGTGGGTGAAGTGCTGGACACTTTGCGCATGCTATCCGAGGAAGGTATGACCATGATTTTGGTGACCCACGAAATCCGCTTTGCGCGTGATGTGTCCGACCGCGTGGCTTTCTTTCGCAACGGCGTGATCCATGAAATCGGCACCCCGCAGCAAGTGATTGACGATCCGCAGCGCCCGGAGACGGCAGCTTTTCTCAAGTCCTCGCACTGAGCGGCTCAACCGCCGATGTGCGCTTTGTTTTGAACCTACCAGAGTGCAATGCTATGCAAACGATTGAGGTCATCGACTCGCACACCGGCGGTGAGCCCACGCGCCTGGTCATCGCCGGTTTCCCGGACCTGGGCCAGGGCAGCATGGCCGAGCGCCGCGAACTATTGCGCAAGCAGCACGACGCTTGGCGCGCCGCCGCCATGCTGGAGCCGCGTGGCAATGACGTGCTGGTGGGCGCCCTGCTCTGCACGCCGCAAAACTTGGCCAGCGCGGCAGGCGTGATTTTTTTCAACAACACCGGCTACCTAGGCATGTGCGGCCACGGCACCATCGGTGTGGTGGTGTCACTGGCCTTTATGGGCCGTATCAGCGCGGGCACGCACACCATCGAAACACCGGTGGGCGATGTGCAAGCCACGCTGCATGCAGATGGTTCGGTCAGCGTGCGCAACGTGCCGGCTTGGCGTCATCTGCACCAGGTGCCAGTGCAGGTGCCGGGCTACGATCTGGTGCATGGCGATGTGGCGTGGGGTGGCAACTGGTTTTTCCTAGCCAGCGATCACGGGCAGCGTGTAGCCAGCGACAACTTAGTGGGTCTGACGGCTTACAGCACGGCCCTCAAAAACGCCTTGGTGGCGCAAGGCATCAGAGGGGCTGATGGCGTCGAGGTTGACCACATCGAACTCTTCGGGCCGGACGACCAAGGCGCCGACAGCCGCAACTTCGTACTCTGCCCCGGGGGCGCTTACGACCGCTCGCCCTGCGGCACCGGGACCAGCGCCAAAGTGGCCTGCCTGGCCGCAGACGGTAAGCTGGCGCCTAGCGCAGTGTGGGCACAGGCCAGCATCATCGGCAGCCGCTTTGAAGCGAGCTATTCGCTGGACGACGGGCAGGTGATTCCCACCATCCGAGGCCGCGCCCATATCAGCGCCAAAGCCACGCTGATGCTGGACCCGCAAGACCCCTTTATGTGGGGCATACGCTTGTGACAGCAAAGCGCGCAGCATGAGCGACACCGTTCATTTAACGCTAGACGAAGTGCAGGCGCTGGCGCTGCGCGTGCTGCGTCACCACGGCATCATCGAGGCGCAAGTGCAAGCCATGGCCCGCGTCATGACCGCAGGCGAGCGCGACCACTGCCACTCGCACGGCTTGTTTCGCTTGCTGATGTGTACCCAATCGTTGCGCGAGGGAAAAGTGGTGCGCGATGCGCTGCCGCTGGTACAGCACCGCTCGCCCGCAGTGGTGGCGGTGGATGCGCAACACAATTTTTCTCCGCTGGCTTTTGATGTAGGCAGCGAACTCCTGATTGAAAAAACCCATAGTGTGGGCCTAGGTGCATTGGTCATTAACAACTGCTTACATTTCTCAGCGCTCTGGCCCGAAGTGGAGCGCCTGACCGAGGCTGGTTTGTGCGCCTTGATCATGACGCCTAGCCATGCTTGCGTGGCCCCGGCCGGTGGTAAGCAGGCGGTGTTTGGCACCAACCCGATTGCCTTTGGTTGGCCGCGCGCCAACGCGCACCCCTATGTGTTTGACTTTGCTACCAGCGCGATTGCGCGTGGCGAGATCGACCTGTACCGACGCAGCGGCCGCACCTTGCCCGAAGGCTGGGGCATCGACGAACACGGCGCACCTTGCACCGATGCGGCTACCGTCTTGCAGCGCGGCGCCATGCTCACCTTTGGCGGCTACAAAGGCTCAGCCCTGGCCACCATGATCGAGCTGATGGCAGGCCCACTTTTGGGCGACCTGACCAGCAGCGAATCCGTAGCCATCGATGGCCGGCCCGGTGGAGCGCCGCGCCATGGTGAATTGATTTTGGCTTTTGACCCGCGCTTTTTTTCCGGGCGCGACCCGGCTTCCGACCAAGCCAGCGCCGAGGCGCTCTTACAAGCCATCAGCGGCCAAGGTGCGCGCCTGCCCTCTGAGCGCCGCTATGCCGCCCGCGCGCACAGCCTCGCGCACGGCGTAGAGATCGCCGTTGCGCTGCACCGCGACATCCTGGCATTGCTCGATTGAAGCTTGCGGCCGTTTTTTTCTACGCTAATTGACTTTTCCTGGGAGTACGCAATGAACCTCAAAAACATCATCACCGTCGTAGGCGCGCATGCCGAAGGCGAAGTCGGCCGCGTCATTACCGGAGGCGTGATTGCACCGCGCGCGGACAATATGTTCGAGCGCCAACTGGCCGTTCAAGAAAAGCAAGACTTCTTGCGCACCATGCTCTTGTCGGACCCGCGTGGCAGCGTCAACGCCGCCGTCAATCTGGTCACACCGGCCATCGACCCGGCAGCGGACTTCGGCATGATCGTCATCGAGTCCGACTACTACCCGCCCATGTCAGGCTCGAACCTGATGTGTACCGTCACCGTGGTGCTGGAAACCGGCATGATCCCAATGCAATATCCGGTGACCGAACTGTGCGTGGACACACCCGCCGGACTCGTGCGCGTGCGCGCCGAGTGCGAAGGCGGCAAATGCCGGCGCGTGTCCTTTCACAACGTGCCTTCGTTTGTGATGCACCGCGAGGCCCATATCGAAGTACCCGGCCTGGGCACGGTGCCTGTCGATGTGTCGTATGGCGGCATGATTTACGCCATCGTGGACGCGGCCGGATTGGGCTTTGCGCTGGACCGCACTGAGGCGCGCGATTTGGTCGAAGTAGGTGAGCGCATCAAGTTAGCCGCTTCCGTGCAACTGCCCAGCGCACACCCGGTCAACCCCGGCATACACACCATCAATATGACTCTATTCGCCGGACCGCTGCAAACCATGGGCGGCGTCAAGACTGCCAAGAACGCTGTCATCGTCTCGCCCGGCCGCTTGGACCGCAGCCCCTGCGGCACCGGCAGTTCGGCGCGCATGGCTTTGATGCATGCACGCGGCGACCTGGCCCCGGGCGAAGCCTTTACCCATACCTCGGTGCTGGGCACCGAGTTCCATTGCAGCATCCACGGCCTCACCCAGGCGGGCGACACGCCAGCCATCATTCCGCAAATCAGCGGACGCGCCTGGCTGACGGGCGTGTCCTATTACGGTGCGGACCCGGAGGACCCCTTCCCCGAAGGCTACCGCATGAACGACACCTGGTTTAACTGCTAACGCGGCGCATGGACGCTGAGGCCATCGTCATAGGCGCAGGCATCGTGGGCGCGGCCTGCGCCTACGAACTCCGCCAACGCGGGCTGCAGGTATTGGTGATCGATGACGGCCCCGGCGGTGCCACACATGCGGGCATGGGCCATCTGGTGGTGATGGACGACAACCCGGCGGAACTGGCCTTGTCCAACGCATCACTTGGTATTTGGCGCGAGTGGCTGACCCGCATGGACACTAGCTGCGGATACAGCCATTGCGGCACGCTATGGATAGCAGCCGACGAAGAAGAAATGCAAGCCGCTGCGGACAAGCAAACGCGCTTGCAAGCCGCAGGCATTGACTGCGCGCTAATAGATGCGCACGCGCTGGCACAACTGGAACCAGCCCTGCGCCGTGGCCTGGCCGGTGCGCTGCAAGTGGGCAGCGATGGCGTGGTGTATGCGCCCAATGCCGCGCGCTGGTTACTGGGCCAAAGCGGGCACGGTACGAATGACAAGCCGCATGTAACAGGCGCAGGCAGTATCCGCGTCTTGCGCAAGCAAGTTATTGCCCTGGAAGATGGCCAGGTACGTTTGTCGGATGGCAGCAAGCGCAGTGCGCCGGCGATCGTGCTCGCTGCCGGTTTACGCGCCAATGCGCTATGCCCCGAAGTTCCGCTGCAAGCGAAAAAAGGCCATCTGGCAATTAGCGCTCGATACCCCGAGATGGTGCGCCACCAATTGGTGGAACTGGGCTATGTCAAAAGCGCGCATGAGAGCAGCGGCACCTCAGTGGCCTTTAATGTGCAACCACGTCCTACCGGGCAATTGCTCATCGGCTCCTCGCGCCAGTTTGACACCACCGACAGCGCCATCGAAGCGCCCATTCTGGCGCGCATGCTGCGCCGCGCCAGCGACTACCTGCCCGGACTGGGTGACCTCCAGATCACGCGCACCTGGACCGGTTTTCGGGCTGCCACGCCAGACGGCTTGCCGCTGATCGGTCCGCATCCGCAGCGGCCTGGCCTTTGGTTAGCGCTGGGCCATGAGGGCCTGGGCGTCACCACCGCCACCGGTACCGCGCAACTGATTGCATCGGGCATTTGCGCCAGCCCCTGCGCGCTCGATGGCAGCGCCTACCTGCCCGCACGTTGCCTGCAAAGCGCATGAACACCCCGCAAGCCATGGTGCATTTCCAACTCAACGGCCAGGCGGCGCAAGTGCCCGCAGGCACCAGCATCGCGGCGGCTTTGTACTTGTGTAGCGACGGCATTGCGCGCCACTCGGTCAGCGGGCAGGCGCGCGCGCCGGTGTGCGGCATGGGTGTGTGCCAAGAGTGCCGCGTATTGGTCAATGGCCGAAGTCAACTGGCCTGCCAAGCCCTGTGTGCGGCGGGCATGGTGGTAGAGACCGGCGACCTATCGTGAACTCAACCAAGCCCGCGCCGAACGCCTATGTAAGCCAGGACGCCTGCGCGATCCTGATCGTGGGGGCAGGCCCTGCCGGTTTGTCCGCCGCCCTGGCCGCTGCACCTGCTGGCCGCAGCATTGTGGTGTTGGACGACAACCCCGCGCCCGGTGGCCAGGTGTGGCGCAATGGCGCAGGCGCTGCACCACCCGGCCCCCTGCAGCAATTGCAAGAAGCCTTGGCGCGCTACCCGCGTGTGCGCATTCACAGCAGCACCCGCGTAGTGGCAGCGCAAGGCAGCCAGGCGCTGCTGCTAGAGAGCGCGGACAGCGCCTGGGTGCAAGGCTTTGAAAAACTGATTGTTTGTACCGGCGCACGCGAACTCTTGCTGCCCTTTCCCGGCTGGACCTTGCCCGGCGTTAGCGGCGCAGGCGGCTTGCAAGCAATGATTAAAAGCGGCTTGCCGGTGCACGGCCAGCGCATCGTGATAGCCGGTAGCGGGCCTTTGCTCTTGGCAGCAGCGGCCAGCGCCACACAAGCGGGCGCGCAGGTGCTGCGCGTGGCAGAGCAAAGCCCTTGGCGACAAGTGGCCGCTTTTGGTGCAGGGCTGCTGCGCTGGCCGGGCAAACTAGCCCAGGCGGCAACGCTATTGCATCCGGCCTACCGATGCGACAGCTATGTGCTCGCAGCCCAGGGCGATACAAGCCTGCAAAGCGTGCAGTTGCGCCAGGGCGCGCGTACCTACCAATTGGACTGCGACCGCCTGGCCGTGGGCTTTGGGCTAGTGCCCAATGTCGAACTAGGCCGCCTGCTGGGCTGCGCCACGCGGCATAGCGCGCAAGCGGGCTTGGCGTTGCAAGTGGACGCGCAGCAATCCACCAGCGTGCCGTATATCTTTGCCGCAGGCGAATGCACAGGCGCAGGTGGCGTCGAACGGGCTTTGGCTGAAGGCCATATCGCAGGCCTGACGGCTATCGGACAGCGCGCCCCGGCAGCGCATCTACACACGAGGGCGCGCTGGCAAGACTTTGCAAGCCGGGTAGACCAGCACTTCGCGTTGCGCCCGGAATTACGCACGCTCGCAGACAAGAACACTTTGCTATGCCGCTGCGAAGACGTGACCTTTGGCAGCGTGGCCGCGCGCACCGGCTGGAACGACGCCAAACTGCATCAGCGCTGCGGCATGGGCGCTTGCCAAGGCCGCATCTGCGGCGCAGCGGCGCAGCACTTGTTTGGGTGGGACGCCCCTTCGCCACGCCCGCCGCTCAGCCCGGCGCGCGTGTCCACCTTATCCCTGGCAAGCAACGACACCGGGGCACTGCCATGATGACCTCGGACCGCGCACTGACGCGCCAGCGCCTGCCCATAAACTACTGCACCCGCCAGTGCACTGCCCTTGCCCTGCAACGGGCTCCAAAATAAAACCATGTCCACCAAAAGCCTTGTCGCACGCATCGAGCCCAAACGTCGGGCGGCGGATCTGGCTTACGACCGCATCGAAGCGCTGATTTCCAAACTGCAAATCGCGCCAGGCTCTGCCGTGGTTGAAAGCGAGATTGCTGAGCTAACGCAACTAGGTCGCACCCCCGTACGCGAAGCGCTGATGCGCATGACGGCGATCGGCCTGATCGTGCAACAACCCCGGCGCGGCCTGAGCGTGTCCACCATCGACGTAGTGGACCACCTCAACTTGATTGAAACCCGCCGCGCCCTGGAACGCCTGATTGCCTCCAACTCGGCCAGACGCGCGAATGCAGAGCAGCGCAAAAACCTGGTGCGCTGCGCGGAAAAAATGATGAAGGCTGGCGGTGCTGGCAATATCGACCAGTACATGGCCGCAGACCAGGAACTGGACCACGTGAACCACGCCGCATGCGGGAACCGATCGGCAGTCAAAGCTGTGGTGCCACTGGTCGTGCAATGCCGCCGCTTTTGGTACCGCTACCAGGCCGAGGGCGAGATCAGCGAAGGCGCACGCTTTCACATGGTGCTGGCCGAGGCCATTGCGTCTGGCCAGGAAACCCAAGCCGCAGAAGGCGCCAGCCAACTCATGGACTACCTGGAACGCTTTGCGCGGCGGGTGATTAATGGGTAGGCGGCCGCAGGCCAAAGCCTTGGCGTAAATGGGCCATCCAACCTACGCGCACAATCGCGCTTGCGCTTTTTTCGCTACCCTGCCCGCTGCTAAATGACGCTCCGATCCCCCACCCTGCCATAGCGCAGCCTATGCGACAAAACCACCGATGATTGCTCCGCTACGTTTTTTTCTGGTATTTGCCTGCGTTAGCGCGGCCCTGTCTATTGGCGTGAGTGCGGTGGCTGCGCATACCCTGATACTGTCAGTGCAGGACGCACAAGCACTGGCGTGGGCGCTGGACTTGCAGCGTTTTCATGCGCTGGGTTTGCTGGTGTTGGTGGTGCTTGCGCGCCAAGGCGGGCCCAGTGCTTGGACCATGGCAACCGGTGCTTTGTTTGTGGCGGGTACGCTTCTTTTTAGCCTCAGTATCGAGCTGCGTCTGTTACACGGTATCGAACTATTGCGCCCCTTAGTGCCCTATGGCGGCATGGCCTTTATGGCCGGTTGGGTGACGCTTGCGATTGGCGGCTGGCGCATACAACGCCCCTAGGCTACTGCGTTTGTCAGTGTGAGATGCAAGCCTTTTATAGCGACCAGTTTGTGCTACCCCTGCCCCAGGGGCACCGCTTTCCCATGGCCAAGTACGCCATGCTGCGCGATGCGCTGGTGGCGCATTTGCCAGACATCCAACTACTGCAAGCACCGCGCGCCAGTGACGCCGAACTGCTGCGGGTGCATACGCCGGACTATGTGCGCGGCATTGCCGATGGCACCGTGCCGCCGGCGGTGATGCGCGAAATAGGTTTCCCCTGGAGCGAGGCCATGGCCGAACGAGCACGCCGCTCGGTGGGCGCTACTGTGGCCGCCGCGCGCTCGGCCCTGCGCCATGGCATTGGCGCTAACCTGGCGGGTGGCACGCATCACGCCTATGCGGACAAGGGCGGTGGCTTTTGCGTGTTCAACGACGTCGCTGTGGCCGCGCGCGTGCTGCAAGCCCAGCACCAGCGTGACGGCCGCGAACTGCAAGTGGCGGTGATCGACCTGGACGTACACCAGGGCAATGGCACAGCGCGGATTTTTCAGGATGATGCAAGTGTTTTTACCCTGTCTTTGCATGGCGAAAAGAATTTTCCCTTTCGCAAAGAAGCCGGCGATCTGGATGTTGGCTTGCCCGACGGCACTGGAGATTCAGACTACCTAGCCGCACTGGACGCTGCGCTAATGCAATTAGACGGGCACTGCAAGCCGCAACTGGTGTTCTTCCTGGCCGGAGCCGATCCGCACGAAGGCGACCGTTTGGGGCGCTTGAAGCTGAGCTTTCAGGGCATGCAGTCGCGGGACCAGCGGGTTCTGGACTGGTGCATGACGCGACGAATCCCCTTGGTGCTACTAATGGCCGGAGGTTATGGCGTGCAGATCGAAGCTACGGTACAAGTACAGTTAGACACTTACCGGCTCGCCTATGCGCATTGGCAGCGCTGGCAAATTAGTAAGCAGGCGACTTAAGCCCTTAAGCCCTTAAGCCAAGGTCGCCATGTCAATCACAAAGCGGTACTTCACATCATTTTTTTGCATGCGCGTGTGGGCTTCATTGACCTGGGACACGGGAATGAGCTCGATATCCGAGACGATCTCGTGCGTTGCGCAAAAGTTCAGCATTTCCTGGGTTTCCTTGATGCCGCCGACCAAGGAGCCTGCGATATTGCGGCGCCCAAGGATCATGGGCCGGGTGTTGAGCTGCGCATTGGGACCGATGGCGCCTACGATACACATGGTGCCGTCCACTTTCAGCAAGCTCATGTAGGTGTTGAAGTCGTGCGGCACCGGGATGGTGTTGAGCAAGAAGTCAAACTGATTGGCCATGGCCAGCATGGCTTGCTCGTCCGTGGAGATCAGCACTTCATTAGCACCCAGGCGCATCGCGTCGGCCGCTTTAGCGGGCGAGGTCGTGATCATGACTGTCTTGGCGCCCATAGCATGTGCCAGTTTGACGCCCATATGACCTAATCCGCCCAATCCGATAACCCCCACCGTCATGCCTGGGCCGATACCCCAGTGGCGTAGTGGCGAATAACTGGTGATGCCGGCGCAAAGCAAAGGCGCCGCCGCCGCCGGGTCCAAGCCGTCTGGCAGGTTCAAAACAAAATGCTCACCCACCACAATGCTTTTGGAATAGCCGCCTTGGGTGTAACCACCAGGATCGGCACTGGGGCTCCCATAGGTCAAGGTGTAGCCATTGAGGCAATACTGCTCCATGTGGTCCGCGCAGGACGAGCAGGTGCCGCAGGAATCCACAAAACAGCCCACAGCCACCGCTTGACCCACCACAAAACGCTTCACCTTCGCACCGACCGCACCGACACGGCCCACGATTTCGTGGCCGGGCACGATGGGATAAACACTGCGGCCCCAGTCGTTTTTCGCCATATGCAAATCGGTATGACAAATACCGCAATAGTCAATGTCAATCTGGACATCGAGCGGTCCGACCTCGCGACGGGCAATTTGCAAAGGGCTCAGCGGCGTGGTCGCGCTATGTGCGGCAAAACTAGACGTGAAGAACACCATAAGTCCTTTGATTACTATTGAACGTAAAGCAAGTAATGTAGCGTAATCGCCTGTTTCCCCAGCGGCAACGCCTGCAGGGTGCGCCCGCTTTAACGAGGGGCGGGGAATGCATCATCAATGCGGTCCGTCAGGTAATACGCCAAAAGGCCTAGGTACTCATGCATAGCCGACTCCACATTGCCCAGCGCGCCCTCGGCACTGCGGGGGACATACCAATGGCCTAAGGAGCCCGTGGACTTGAAACCGACCGGGTAGGCGATAACCTCAAAATCCGCCTTACGGAATACGGCAACCGATCGTGGCATGTGGGCCGCCGAGGTCACCAGCAACCAACGCTCGCCGGGCATGGGCTGGGCAAGCTCTTTGCTGAAAACCGCGTTTTCGTGGGTATTTCGCGACTTTTCCTCGTAAAGCACCTGGCCTTTGTCAATCCCTGCGTCCCGCCAGAACTGGCGCACCAAGTCCCCTTCCTTCTGAATCTCCGGCATCAGCGAGCCGCTACCGCCGCTGAAAACCAGGCGCGCCTGCGGGTATCGATGCAAGAGCGCGATCGGGGCCATCAAGCGCTCTGCGGCGCTGTTGACGCTGAGGTGGCCCTGACCGCCGCTGGTAACTTCGTCCACTGCGCCACCCAGAACCACTATCCCATCGACGCGCCCTAGATCCGGACCCGGTGGCGGGAAGCGCGTTTCCAAGGGCACCAACAAAAGGTTACCCACCGGCGTGAGCAGCATGGCAAGCAGCAATGCCAATGCCGCTTGCACCAGGCGAAAGGACCGTGCCCGTTTGCCGGGGTGCGACCATAAGGATGCTGCCAGTGCCACAATTACCAGCAGATGTACAGGCGCCATTAAAAAGCCTAAAACCTTGGAAAACTCAAAAAACATAAAGCCTATTTTGTACTTATCGTCCACGCTTTAGGGACGTGTAAACTGCAAATTCAGTGCATTTTTAAAACTTAAATCGGCAAATTGCCCATGAAATATAAATTAACTGCCGCCATTTTTACCCTACTAGCGCTGCCCAGCGCCCACGCGGTGGACAACAACACACTGAAAAGTCTGGCTGTCGGCGCCGGCATTTTGACCAATACGTTTGCTATTTATAACCGCGATCAATTAGATTGCCGTACTAACCTGCAGCTCGGCTACCAATACGGTCAAGACGAAGAGTTGAGCGCACACAGCCTGAATCTATCGCCCATGGATTGCAAGATGCGGTCAGTTCCGTTTCTGCCGCAAGGTTTGGGCTTTCAGGTGCTGCCGACCCTGTCGAGCTCCCTTTGGAACGCGGACTCGGGTCCCTATGCGAGACAGGCATTCTCCTTGGCCTTGATTCCCATTGGGCGCTATGGGCTACAGGTGGGCTCGGCAATTGTGGACTTCAGCGTTGGCCTTGGCCCTACGCTGGTTAGCGAAACCGACATTGGCACGCGCCAGAAATCGACCAAATTCCAGTTCAGCGACGAAATGGGTATTGGCATTTCCGATCTCTCCCAACGCGCGCGCCTGTCCTTTACCTACCGCCACGTGAGCAATGCGGACATTCAGTTGCCCAATAACGGCGTCAACTTTCTGGGCCTGGGCCTGACACTCAAAGTCGATTAAGCGCCGCCCACCAGCGCCCTGCACGGCCAGTTGAATTCGCGTTTTACCTGATGGGCAAGCAGCTCAGCCACGCTTATAGTGCGCGTCAATGTGGGCAATTTCGGGCCCATCAAGATAAGGACCGCAGCATGCCCGCCACCCGCCCTATCCGCAGCACCATGATGCAGGTGCCTTTGTCCCTGAACCACCTGCTAGAACGCGCGGGGCATTTATTTGCGAGTAACGAAATCGTTTCGCGACTGCCTGATAAATCGCTGCGCCGCCATAGCTATGGCGATTTTTATGCCCGCACCCGTAAGCTGGGCCAGGCCCTGCTGGATCTGGGCTTGCAGCCAGGCGACCGAGTGGCGACGCTCAGTTGGAACCACCATGCGCACTTGGAATGTTATTTCGGCATTCCCGCAGCCGGCGGGGTAATGCACACCCTGAATTTGCGGCTATCGCCTGATGAAATCGCCTGGATCGCCAACGATGCCAAAGACCGCTTCTTAGTGGTGGACGATGTGCTGCTGCCCTTGCTCGCACAGTTCCAGGACCAATGCAATTTTGAAAAAATCATCGTGTTCCCTTTTTCGGGGGCAGCTGTCGCAGCGCCTTTCCTTGACTATGAAGCACTTTTAGAACAGGCGGATGGTGGTGCGTTTCAATATGCACCGCATGATGAAGACGACGCCGTATCCATGTGCTACACCTCCGGCACTACCGGCAAACCTAAGGATGTGGTCTATTCCGACCGCTCCACTGTTTTGCACACGCTGGTGGGATGCACGGCGGACATATGGGCCTTGCGCAGCAGCGATGTGGTGTTCCCAGTCACGCCCATGTTCCACGCCAATAGCTGGGGCATGCCTTATGGTGCCGTGATGACGGGCTGCAAACTGGTGTTCCCCGGCCCGCATTTACACTCCGATGACTTGCTGGACTTGATGCAACTGGAGCCGCCCACGCTCTCGCTTGGCGTACCAACTATTTGGATGAGTCTGATCCAAACCTATGAGGCATCGCTTAGCAAAGAGCCGGGCCGCTGGAAGCTACCCAGCGGTATGCGCAGTTTGGTCGGCGGCGCGGCAGTGCCCGAGGCGCTGATACGCGCATTTGACAAGCACGGCATATGGATTCAGCAAGGCTGGGGCATGACCGAGACTTCACCGCTGGCCACCGTGTCGTATACCAAGTCCGAATTCGTCCACGCAGACGCAGACGAGCGTTATCGACGTGCCGCCATGGCCGGTGTGCCGGTGCCCTTGGTGGACATCCGCATGCGTGGCGACGACGGGCGGGACGCAGCTTGGGACGGGCAATCCGTAGGCGAAATACAAGTGCGCGGCCCCTTCATTACCAGCAGTTACCACGAAGTGCCCGTGAGCGAAGAAAAGTTCAGCGCCGACGGCTGGCTACGCACCGGCGATGTGGCGTCCATGGACAGCCATGGCTTTGTGCGGATAACCGACCGCACCAAAGACTTGATCAAGTCCGGCGGCGAATGGATCAGCTCGGTTGATCTGGAAAACGCACTCATGGGGTATGCCGATGTGGCCGAGGCGGCCGTGATTGCCATCCCAGACCCGAAGTGGAGCGAACGGCCACTGGCCTGCGTCGTGCCCAAGCCTGGAAAGACACTGGACTATGCGGCGCTAAACGCGCACTTGCTCGCCAGTGGTTTTGCCAAATGGCAATTGCCTGAGCGCTATGAAAGCATCGCCGCCGTGCCGCGCACATCGACGGGCAAGTTTTACAAACTGAAGCTGCGCGAGTTGTTTCCGTCCTGAAAGTTGGGGCAATTGTTTTGCCAAGCGCTGGACTAAAGCAGAGGCAGTGGCTAGCCTAGGGGAGACCTAGGTAGATAGGTCATTGAGACAATGGATTGCTTCGCTGCGCTGGCAACGACTTTGCGTGGGTTTTGCAGAGTTTTTTGCGCGAGAACCCAACCGAGGACTTACTTTAGCCACTGCGGGTCTGGCAATTGCCCGAACACCTGTCGCAGCCCCTGACTCCAACTACTGCGTAAATCTCTGAAGTAGCTGTCTTCGGCGTCGATGCGATGCCGCTTAGTCACGCGCAAATCATTAGTTTTAATCATGGCAACATCGATAGGCAGGCCAACCGACAAATTACTTTTGATGGTCGAGTCAAAAGACACCAGCGCGCATTTGATGGCCTGCGACATGCTGATGCCGGGCTGAATGACGCGGTCCAGAATTGGTTTGCCGTACTTGCTTTCGCCGATCTGGAAAAACGGTGTATCCGCAGTGGACTCTATGAAATTGCCTTGCGGATAAACCATGAACAAACGTGGTGCCTCCCCTATGATCTGACCGCCGACCAAAAAAGTGGCGGTGAAATCTACGTCGCTTTGTTCTGGCGCTTCGTTCATCGTGGTGTGAATGGTTTTGCGCAATTCGCGCCCCACCAACTCGGCCACAGTAAACATGGAAGCGTGCGCGGTCAGTGGCTTTTCGGCTTCGATGGCGTGTTGCTTAATCCGGCTCACCACTTGCTGCGTGGTCGCTAGGTTGCCGCTGTTGAGCATCACGATGACACCTTGCCCCGGCGTTTCGACAACCGTCATCTTGCAAAATGTGGACACGTGGTCCACGCCCGCATTGGTGCGAGAGTCCGATACGAATACCAGCCCTTCATCGAGCACCATACCAACACAGTAAGTCATGCTTTACCTTATTGCTGATCGAAGATGCCAGATTCTACTTTTGCATAGCTGTGCATGATTTCATTGCCGCCTCCGATACGCATACCGCGCACCGGGCTGGCGTCGTCGTAGTCAAGGCCATGCGCCAGGCGGATGTGGCCGCTGTCGGCGTCACTGGAGTTGCTAACGTCATAGCCTATCCAGCGGTTGCCTACCCAAGCCTCGGCCCAGGCGTGGCTGGCCACTTGCTCGTTTTGCGCCGAGTGCAGATACCCACTGACGTAGCGGGCCGGCACGCCCAGGTAACGCGCGCACGCGAGAAATACATGGGTATGGTCCTGGCACACGCCCTTGCCCTTAGCGAAAGACTGTGTTGCCGAATCGCCCACATGGGTGATACCGGTTTCATACGGCATACGTTCGAGCAAGGCCAACATCACATCGTGCAAAGCCATATAGGGACGCGACTTGACCGTGCTGCGGAAGGGCTCGATAAAACTTTGTATACCCGGATCCACACGGGTCAGCGTTGTGGCCCGCAAGTACACCGCGTGCGGCACCGTGCCTTCAGGCTCGCCCTGGTCTGACTCGATTAAGTCCACACTTCCGCGCGCGCGCAGCACAATCTCCTGGCTGGCGCTTTCTAGCACCAGGGAATGGCAGAGGTTGCCAAACGCATCGGTCCAATGGGTGGCCTTGCCGGGCAAGTCCAGATGCCAATGCAAGATGTTTTGACGCTGGGTTTTAGCAGGGGTCATGCGCAGAATTTGGATACTGCGGCGCACTGGCTGCTCGTAGCGGTAGCTAGTTTCGTGAAATACCTGTAGCTTCATGCAATGGACTCCAGGTAATCGGTTTGCACCGCTTCAGCTAAGGCAATGTTCTCTTTTACAAAAGTTTCAAGGTAGTTTTCTAGCCCACTTTCATAGACCTCGCTCAGGCTTCCGTAGCGCAGATTGGTCAGCAAGTTGGCGCAGCGCTTGCGCGCTTCTCGGCCGGTTTGCTGCGGCAGCTGCTTAAGGATATAGGCGGTTTCATCTAGGCAAAAATGCAATGAACGCGGCACGCGCGGATTAAAAATCAGCAACTCCGATACACGGTCTGCGTCAATGGCATCCCGGTAAGTATCACGGTAGGCTTCCAGTGCACTGACCGAGCGCAGCACCGCGCCCAGGCGGTAGTAGTCATCGACCAGATCGTTGCTCTCGGCCTGCTCGACTTGCGTTTTCACACTGAGTATGCGCGCAGTATTGTCAGCACGCTCCAAGTAAGTACCCAGACGAATAAAGTGGTAGGGCTGATCGCGTTGAATTGTGGCAAAAGTCACGCCTCGGAACAAATGCGAACGCTGCTTTATCCATTCAAAAAGCGACGAGTCCACCGGTTGATCCGGACTTTTTATTTTCTTTTTTCGCGCCAGCAACTCCAACCAAGTGTCGTTGATGCATTCCCACATTTCCACTGTCATGGCGCCACGCACCGAGCGCGCGTTTTCGCGGCACGCCTTTATGCAGTTGAAGATGGAAGACGGATGGTCCGGGTCCCAGGCCAAAAACTGCGCCACTTGGTCAGAGCGCATGGGCCGACCAGTGCCTTCGAAGGCAGCCAGCGTGTCTGTAATGACCAGCGGCTCGCTGACCGTGTCAGGCGCGGCGCGGTTGCTGTCCGACATGGACAGCAGGGCAAAGGACTGGCCTACTTCCAGAATACGTGCCATGTTTTCAGCGCGCTCCAGATAGCGCGACAGCCAATAGAGTTGCGCAGCTACACGGGATAGCATTAGAGCGCCTCCTCGTCTTCGAGCACCCAGGTGTCTTTGGTGCCGCCGCCTTGCGAGGAATTGACCACCAGCGAGCCTTCGCGTAAGGCCACCCGGGTCAGGCCGCCGGGCACGATGCGCGTGTCTTTTCCCATAAGCACAAAAGGGCGCAAATCGATATGACGCGGCGCAATGCCCTGGTCCACGAAAATCGGACACGCTGACAAACTTAGCGTTGGCTGAGCGATGTAATTGTCCGGCTGCGCTTTCAAACGTTTGGCAAAAATCTCGATTTCCGCTTTGCTGGAAGTAGGACCGACCAGCATGCCATAACCACCTGCGCCGTGCACTTCTTTGACCACCAGTTTCGAAAGATTTGCCAGCACGTAGGAGAGTTCATCAGGCTTGCGGCATTGCCAGGTTTGCACGTTGTTCAAAATAGGTGCTTCGCTCAAGTAGAAGCGGATCATTTCGGGCACATAGGGATAGATGGACTTGTCGTCCGCGACACCGGTTCCCAGCGCGTTAGCGATCACCACATTGCCCTGCCGGTACACTGAGGCCAGCCCCGGTACGCCGATGAGTGAATCAGGCGCAAAACTCAAAGGGTCCATGTACAAATCATCGACTCTGCGATAAATGACATCGACTTGCTGCGGTCCCTCAGTAGTTTGCATGTACACATGACCTTGCCGCACAAAGAGATCCGAACCCTCGACCAGTTCTATGCCCATTTGCTTGGCTAAAAACGCATGTTCGAAATACGCGCTGTTAAAGCGTCCCGGCGTATGTAACACCACCGTAGGCTGTTCCACCCAACTGGCTGAACGCAAGGTCTGCAACAGCAACGCCGGGTAATGCTCGACCGGACGCACCGCATAGCGGCGAAATAACTCAGGAAACAAACGCATCATCAATAAACGATTGCTCAGCATGTATGACACGCCCGATGGCACGCGCAAGTTATCTTCTAAAACATAAAAATCGCCATCGGAATGCCGCACGATGTCCACGCCGGCGATGTGCGCATAAATTTGGTGTGGCAGGTCCAGACCCAGCATGGCCGGCATGAACTGCGCGTTAGCCAACACCTGTTCTTCGGGTATCAGCCCAGCTTTCAGAATGCGCTGCTCGTGGTAAATGTCATGCAAAAACATATTGATGGCTTTGACGCGCTGCACCAGGCCTTTTTCCAGGTGCGTCCATTCCTTGCCGTGAATGATGCGCGGGATCAGATCCGAAGGAATCAGTCGCTCAGTGCCGCCTTCGTCGCCATTCAGTGAAAACGTGATGCCTGTACGTCGGAAAATCAGGTCTGCCTCGGTCTGTTTGACTTGCACGGTATCAGCAGAAACACCTTTGAGCCAGCTGTCAAAGGCTTCGTAATGCGGTCGAGCGATGCCCTGTGCGTCGCTCATTTCATTAAATATAGGGCTGCTCATCGGAACTCCGCGTCCACCAAAGTCGGTTCCTAGCTGATAAGCATGCTTCATGCCGCATGCAGATCTGCGCCGCAGACAAACCAAAGGCTATCGCTGGCGATTAACGCACCAAATTGCAACACTTTGCACCAATAGAGTGCGACTCGGGCAGTTCGTCGTTTTGAGAATAAGCAGTCTAAGGCTCTTTTTGACCACTTAAGTAGTTCTCATTTTGACAAAAGGCTGGGGGACCAAACATCCTCTTAGGCCAGCTGTTTTGATACCCGTGCCGCACCAAGCAGCGACAATGCGGCTTTACGGCGAGCGCAAGCAGCAAATTTTCTTTAGCTATATGCCATTGCATCGGATTTTTTGTAACACTCTCAGTGTCCTAAAGTGGCCTGTCGCACTTTTATCTTTCGCCTTCCTGCCGTCCATGGTGTGGGCACTTTGGCAGGAAATACTCGGTGACCAGAGCGCGTTGACGTTTGTCTTTTTTGGAGCCTTGGCCTATGCCGCGCTATGGTGGTTCAGCATACGTAATTGGACTATTTCGTGGCTAAGCACTCTTGAGCACGAATTGACACATTGCTTGTTCGCTTGGTTAACAGGGAACAAGGTGGGTGAAATCAAAGTCACCTTTAGACGCGGTGGTCACATGGTGGTTATAGGTAGCCCGAACTGGCTGATTGATGTTGCCCCCTACTTCTTCCCGACCGTAACAGTCGTCCTGCTGCTACTCGCTCCATTAGTTCCAGATATCGACGTTGTTGTATACCAACTGGCTATTGGAATTAGCCTTTGCTACCACATCACTTCAAGCATGACCGAGACCCATGAAGGGCAAACCGATTTACAAAAGGCGGGTTTTTTGTTTTGCTGGATGTTTTTACCAACTGCCAATTTGGCGGCACTCGGCTTAACACTTGCTGGGGCCAATGCTGGGTGGCCAGGCATTTCCCATTGGTTCAATCTTTTGCGTGAATCTCCATGGAATACTGTAGTTTTCAAGTTTATCGGAATGTGAAAGTCCACAGGGGTGTTGAGTTTCGATGATTAATTGCTGCGGCTACCAATAGATCAACCCCCTTCAATACCGAAACAAAAAATCCGGTTGCGAGCGACGAATCGAAGAATTGGCCGCTTGCGACATCTAGCTTGTGCTCATCCACCAGAGAAGCAAAGCTTGCCAAACGGTGCCATATGATTCTTTGATCGGCACTTTTTACCGAACCGCCGAGAGGTTAAAGTCAAGGATGCAGAGGAAGCCCCCTCGTCACGCTCATGATGCTTCGCACCAAAGAGGTATCTCCCAATGGAGTCGACCATGCGCAACAACCCGCCATCTCAAGAACCCGCCAAGGCATGGGTCATTGTCTGGGCAAGCTTTGTTTGCCTTACGGTCATTTTTGGTGTCTCATATTCATTTGCCGCTTTCTTTGAAAACTTTGCCAGAGAGTTTTCTGCCCAACGCGCCGATGTTTCCTTGATCTTTGGCTTATGCGGTTTAGTCTACTTTGTGCTGGGCGCGCTTGGCGGCATATTGGCGGACCGCTGGGGTCCGCGCATCATTTGTATGACTGGCATGGGCCTGATTGCATTGGGTTTGTATTTCACCAGCCTGGCCCAGACTTTAGGCAGTATTTACCTCAGCTTCGGCCTTTTGGTCGGACTTGGCATTGCCTTTGTATACACCCCGGCCATTGCGGCGGTGCAACCCTGGTTTACCCAGCGCCGAGTGCTGGCATCCGGGATCGCTGGCTCTGGAGTGGGTGCAGGCACTCTGATTGTGCCGGTGGTCGTCAGCTACCTGATGACGCAAATGTCCTGGCGGGAAACGCTACAAGCCATGGCATGGGGCGTCCTGGTTATCGGCTGTGCATCGGCCCACCTTTTAGAGAAAGCGCCTTCGCTTGAGGCCGGGGCCCAAGGACAGCTCGGCGGACTTTCACTTGGCGAGGCACTCAAAACGCCGGTCTTTCGATGGCTCTATATTTGCGCCCTGCTCAGTGCGCCTGTCATGTTCATGCCCTTCGCCCATATCTCCGCGGCGGCCAGAGATGTGGGCGTACCCGACGCGCAGGCGGTAGGGCTGGTAGGTTTGATCGGCATCGGCAGCGTGACAGGCCGCTTTGGCATCGCCTGGGTAGCCAATCGATTAGGGCGCATCCAAACGCTGCTAGTTATGCAATGCCTCATGGGCCTAAGCTACTTCTTATGGGCGGGCGCAGAAGGTGGCTTGCTGTTCGCCATCTTCGCGCTGTGCTTTGGTTTGAGCTACGGCAGCATCGTTTCCTTACTGCCGGCCATTTGCATGGACTTGTTTGGCGGCAAAGCCGTATCCGCCATTATCGGCACGCTGTACACCGGCGCCGCTTTGGGCAACTTATTGGGGCCTGTCGTGGCCGGAAAGATTTTTGACCTTACCCATAGTTACAGCCTGGTGATTTACTTAGCCTTAGGACTGTCCGCCGTCGCCGCAGCTAGTTGCTGGCGCACATTGCAATATGCGAGTCAAAATGAATAGGGCTGAACGATTGGCGCGGGTACACGACCTTCCTCCTGCCTGGAACATACTCGGCTTGCATCAGATTGCTTGTACGCCTTGCCGCTGATAACTCTCACCCCAACATGCCAGATATGAACATGATGCCTTCTCAGTTTTCTACCCTGCTGTATGGGTTGGCGTTGACCGCCTTAGTCGGCTGCTCGACAACGCCCCGTCCCGCCAGCGAGTTGACTTCACAACCAATTGCAAAACAAATTTCTTTATCCTCGAAACGACAAGATGTTGTTATGCATGCCATGGCTATGCTGGACCGCAACTATGTCTACAGCGGGAAAAAATTGCATACCGGATTCGACTGCTCTGGCTTAGTGAGCTTTGTTTACAAAGAATCTGCGGGGTTTGAACTGCATGGCAGTGCTTTTGACATTGCCAACATGACCCGGCCTATTGCCCCAGAAACCGCATCCCCCGGAGACCTTGTGTTCTTCAACACCTTAGGCTCACCCAGCTCGCATGTCGGGATTTACATTGGGTCAGGCAAATTCATTCACGCCGCCAATGAGCGCACAGGGGTGCGGATAGACCAACTTAGCGCTGATTATTGGTCTAAACGCCTTGAAGGATATCGCAGCGTTTTTTAGTCTTCAACAGAGTCTTGGTAAAGGTTTAGCCTTGTCCCTTGCCAATGGCGAGACCATCACCATGAGTGCACTTCGCCCTATTTGCTGATTAGAGAGCGTCGATAGAACCCGCTACACCCGACATAGACGCGATATTTCCTCACGCAGCGAATCGATCGCGATTGGTTTTGGCAGATAGGCGTCCGCGCCAGCTTCGATCATCAATTCGCGGTCGCCCCGCATCGCGTGGGCGCTGAGCACCATCACGGGCGTTGGTGCATTACCGGCATGAAGCTGGCGTACGCGGATCTGTTGCAAGGCAGTAATCCCATCCATCACCGGCATCATTACATCCAGCAAAATAAGGTCAAAGTCCTCATTGGCTAACGCGTCGAGCGCTTGTTGTCCGTCGCCCACGATGCGCACAGTGTGTCCCAAGCGACCGAGCATCAAGGAGACAACTTTTTGATTCACGGGATGGTCTTCGGCAAGCAGCATGCGCAGGCCATGCGGCAACGGCGCTGCTGGTTTGATAGTGTTGGGGACCGCAGTGGCCGCTGGCGCCAGAGTACAGAAGATTTCGACGCAGAACTCAGCTCCACCCCCGGCAAGGTTGCGCGCGTGGATGTCGCCGCCTAGGCAACGCGCCAGTTTGCGGCTGATCGCCAGGCCCAATCCGCTGCCACCGTGTTGGCGGGTGGACGAATTGTCTCCTTGGACAAACGGCGAGAAAAAAGTTTCGAGTTTTTCCGCATCAAAGCCAATGCCGGTATCGCGCACAGCCAAATGCACGCAGATGCGCGAGTCTGGCAAAGTTTGAGTGGTAACGGTAACGTCCACGCCTCCGTGGTCGGTAAATTTGATCGCGTTGCCAACCAGATTGAGCAATATTTGACGGAGCATTACTGCATCGGTAAGTATTTGTTCAGGCGTTTGGGTCTCAAAGTGAGTCTTGAGATGCAAGCCTTTCTTTTGCGCCAGCGGCACCAGTGCCCCCACGGTGCTTTCCACCAAAGTGCGCAGTGGTGTGACCACGCTGGCGACCTCAATAGCGCCGGCTTCGATGCGGGAGAGATCTAAGATGTTGTCGATCAGCGCTAACAAGTGTTCGCCCGATTGTTTGGCTAATTGCAAATACTCCCGCTGCTCGGCAGTACTGGTGTCGCGCTCCATGAGTTGCAGCAATCCCAGGACGCCGTTCATTGGTGTGCGTATTTCATGGCTCATATTGGCCAGGATTTCGCTCTTGAGGCGGTTGGCCGCTTCGGCTTGTTCCTTGGCGTGGACCAATTCGATTTCGTTTTCTCGCAAACGCTCAATGGTGTGAAGCTGCTCCACTCCGTCACGGCGCAGCCATACCGAGAGGTAGCCCATCATGCCAACAAAGGGCAGGAAATAGGCCACATGCACGGCGAATTTGAACCAAAAAGCGTTCGTATCAAAAACGTAGATCGGAACTCCCAGGGTCTGGGCATAACCGGCCACCAAGTGTTGCAAATAGATAAACACCGTGGCTGCAAAAATGGTACGCCAGTCGCGATAGTAAAGGAGGACGCCGATAAGCCCGAAGGCTGCAAAATGCCCTTCGATCGCTCCGCCGCTTTGGTGAATAATCAAGCTTGTGTAGGCCATGAATGCGCAGGCCATGGTGATGCGCGTGATGAGTTCGCCGCCGTGATTGCGCATCATGTAATAGGTCATTGCCAGCGTGGGCAGGGCAACAAGTAAGGTAGCGAGCCATGTTTCCCGCACAGGCGCAATGGCAAAACAAACCACGGTCAGGAAGACATTCATGACCAACATGAAGCGGTCGGCCCGCACCTGATAGGGGCGCAAAATGCCGTTGAATGCACCCTCGCCACTGAAAGCGTTCCTGATTTTTAACGCAGCGTTTGGCACAACCATCCGATCATCGCTTCTTGGTAACTGAGTCCGGCAACGACCGCAAGCACATAGACCATCCATATCACCACAAGGGCCCGAGCGGGCGCAGGGCTTGGAATGTCGGAAATGTAGGGATTGGCGTGAGGCATCGGAAATTTTTTGATGAATTAAATTGTAATTTAAATTTATTTAATAGAAATAATTAATTTAAATTTGTTATTTATAAATTCATTATTTTTAAAAATCGGGGTTGAACAAGACTGTACGTCAGCGGTCTTGAATGAAGGTATCTCGTTCGCTGGCCTTTTTGGCAGGTCGGCCGGGCTTAACCCATCGGGAAATGCCCGTGGCCGCACAAACTTAGGGTGTCTGGGGAAGCGAATGCTGTACTTCAGCCTATTAGGTTCGTTTGAAATTGCTAACTCTTCGGCCAATGCCGACCAAAGTCGCGTTGCAACTTAGCAAAATTGCCCAGCTCACTTCCTCGCCGGTGGTAAATCCGTACAAGACCCATGCGCCACCTCCGCCGCCATGCCTATGCTTTCGCCCAGCGTCGGATGCGGATGGATGGTCTTGCCGATGTCTACCGCATCAGCGCCCATCTCGATGGCGAGTGCAATCTCGCCAATCATGTCGCCCGCATGCGTGCCGACCATGCCGCCGCCCAGAATCTTGCCGTGGCCGTGGGCCTCGGGTGAATCGTCAAACAGTAGTTTGGTCACGCCTTCGTCGCGACCGTTCGCAATGGCGCGGCCCGAAGCAGTCCATGGGAACAAGCCTTTTTTAACCTTGATGCCTTGCGCCTTTGCCTGGTCTTCGGTGAGACCCACCCAGGCCACTTCGGGGTCGGTGTAAGCCACGCTAGGGATGACGCGGGCGTTGAAGGCTGCAGCGGCTAGTTCTTTGATGCCTTGCAGTTCGCCGGCTATCACTTCAGCGGCCACATGCGCCTCGTGCACTGCTTTGTGCGCCAACATGGGCTGGCCCACTATGTCGCCAATGGCAAAGATGTGCGGCACATTGGTGCGCATCTGAATATCCACGTTGATAAAGCCCCGATCAGTGACGGCGACACCGGCTTTGTCGGCGGCGATCTTTTTGCCATTGGGCGTACGGCCTACGGCTTGCAAGACCAGGTCATAAACCTGGGGCGCAGGCGCCGTGCCTCCGGGCGCCGCGCTTTCGAACGTGACTTCAATGCCTTCGGGCAGAGCGCGAGCGCCCACCGTCTTGGTTTTGAGCATGATGTTGTCAAAGCGCTTAGCATTCATCTTTTGCCAGACCTTGACCAGATCGCGGTCTGCGCCCTGCATCAGTCCGTCCATCATTTCCACAACGTCCAAGCGCGCGCCCAGGGTGCTGTAAACCGTGCCCATTTCCAAGCCGATGATGCCGCCGCCCAGTATCAGCATGCGCTTGGGAACTTCTTTCAGTTCTAGCGCACCAGTGCTGTCCACCACGCGTGGGTCTTCAGGCATAAAAGGCAGGCGCACTGCCTGGCTGCCTGCGGCGATGATGCAGTTTTTAAAACCGATCACTTTTTTGTTACCGGTTTTTTCTTGTGCGGTACCGCTGGTTTCTTCGACTTCTAGGTGATGGCTGCCAACAAAAGCACCACAGCCGCGCACGGTGGTGACCTTGCGCATCTTGGCCATAGCCGCCAAGCCGCCGGTAAGCTTGCCGACTACTTTTTCTTTGTGGCCGCGTAGCTTGTCGATGTTGACGACGGGCGCGCCAAAGTCCACGCCCAAGTCGGCCATGTGGCTGACTTCGTCCATGACAGCGGCAACATGCAAAAGTGCTTTGGACGGGATGCAACCTACGTTCAAGCACACGCCGCCCAGGCTGGCGTAGCGTTCTACCAAAATGACTTTCAGGCCCAGGTCTGCGGCGCGGAACGCGGCAGAATAACCGCCGGGTCCTGCGCCTAAAACCAGCAGATCACAGTCCATATCTATCTTGCCGGCGTAGCTGGACGCCGGCATGGATTGCTTCGCTTCGCTCGCAATGGCGGGAGTAACGGGCGCAGCGGATGTGCTTGATGGTACGGAGGCAGCGGGCGCGGTGGGGGCAGACGCTATCGCAGTAGGCCCACTTGCCGCAACCGGTGAAGCAGGTGAAGCGGCAGCGGCCTCGCCTTCGAGCACCAACACCAGCGAGCCCTGCTTCACCTTGTCACCCAGTTGCACCTTGAGTTCCTGCACAACGCCGCCGTGGCTAGAGGGGATTTCCATAGAGGCTTTGTCGGACTCCACGGTAATCAAGCTTTGCTCGGGCGCGATGGTGTCGCCGGGTTTGACCAGTATTTCGATGACGGTAACTTCGTCAAAGTCGCCAATGTCAGGGACCTGGATTTGAATGTGTGCCATGTCGTTCTCAATCGGTTGGGGGCGACGCGGCGTTCAGCCGCACGTCGTCCCGCAAAGGTTTAAAGGAGCACGCGACGAAAGTCGCCGAGAATTTGGCCCAGATAGGCATTAAAGCGCGCAGCAGAGGCGCCGTCGATGACGCGGTGATCCCAAGTCAAGGACAAAGGCAACATCAAACGCGGGACAAACTCTTTGCCATTCCACACCGGCTCCATCTGGCTCTTGCAAACGCCCAAAATGGCGACTTCAGGCGCGTTTATGATGGGCGTGAAATAGCGCCCACCAATACCGCCCAAGCTAGAGATGGTGAAGGTTGCGCCACTCATTTCTGCGGGGCTGAGTTTTCCTTCCCGGGCCTTCTTGGCCAGCTCGCCCATTTCCTGGCTGATTTGTAGCACGCCTTTTTGGTCAGCGTCTTTAAGCACCGGCACCATCAAGCCATTGGGCGTGTCGGCAGCAAAGCCAATGTGCCAATAGTTCTTATAGACCAGCGCGTCGCCATCCAGGCTGCTGTTGAAGTCGGGGAACTTCTTCAGCGCCGATACGCAAGCCTTGATCAGAAAAGCCAGCATGGTGACCTTAACGCTTGCGTTAATTCCAGCTTTTGCCGACTTTTCGTTTTCCAGGTTGGTCAGCACGCGAAAGGCTTCCAGATCAGTAATGTCGGCGTCATCGTGGTTGGTGACCGCCGGAATCATGATGGCATTGCGCAGCAAATTGGCGCCGCTGATTTTCTTGATGCGACCCATTTCTTTGCGTTCGATGGGGCCGAACTTTGCAAAGTCCACTTTAGGCCAGGGAATGAGGCCTAGCGCCGCGCCGTCGCCACCGGAGGCGGCGGGTGCCTTGGCGGCCTGTGCTTTGGTCTGAGTGGCGCCTGCCATCACGGCTTTGGTGAAACCCTGCACGTCGTCTTGGGTGATGCGGCCTTTGGGTCCGCTGCCTTTGACTTCTTCAATAGGTACGCCCAATTCGCGCGCAAATTTGCGCACCGATGGGGATGCATGCGGCAGGCCGGGCGCAGGGGTGCCAGGCATGTGCGCGGGTGCTGCCGTAAGCGATGGAGCGAGCACGGGAGCAGTTGTAGCGGGAGCCGCGGGAGCTGGTGCGCTTGTCTCAGCTGCGGCGGGAGCAGCCGCAACCTGGGCGGGTGCTGCTGCGGGCGCAATGACTTGCGCAGAGGCCGTCGGTGCTGCAGCACCCTCGGCCACCTCCAGCATCACGACCAGCGAGCCTTGTTTGACCTTGTCGCCCAAAGCCACTTTTATCGCGGTAACCACGCCGGCGGCTGCCGATGGAATTTCCATCGAGGCCTTGTCGCTTTCCACGGTGATCAAACTTTGCTCAGCCTGAATGGTGTCGCCCACTTTGACCAACAACTCAATCACAGTGACTTCGTCAAAGTCACCAATATCCGGAACCTGGATTTCAATATTTGCCATGGTGTGTCTCCCAGGAAATTTAAGCGTGCAGCGGGTTGATCTTGTCGGCTTTGATGGCGTACTTGGCAATCGCCTGCGCCACGGTTTCAGCCGTCACAGCGCCCTCTTCCTGCAAAGCTTTCAGCGCAGCAAGCACGACGTAGTGGCGATTTACCTCGAAGTGCTCACGCAGCTTGCTGCGAAAGTCGCTTCGGCCAAAACCGTCGGTACCCAACACTTTATAAGCGCGGCCTTTAGGAATGAAGGGCCGAATCTGCTCTGCATAGGCCTTCATGTAGTCAGTAGCGGCAACCACCGGGCCCCTATGGCCTTCAAGCTGCTGGCTAACAAAAGGCACACGCGCTTTTTCCAGCGGGTGCAGCATATTGAAACGCTCACAGTCTTGGCCTTCGCGCGTCAGTTCATTAAAGCTGGGGCAGCTCCAGACATCGGCCTGCACGCCCCAGTCCTGCGCCAGTAACGCTTGCGCTGCAATCGACTCACGCAAGATGGTGCCCGAGCCCAGCAACTGCACACGCGCCGCGCCTTTGTTGGCCTTGGTTTCGGTGGCGCCGGGCTTACACAAATACATACCCTTAATGATTTGCGCTTCGGTACCCGCCGCCAGACCCGGCATGGCGTAGTTTTCATTAAGCAATGTGATGTAGTAAAAAACATTGTCCTGCTTCTCCACCATGCGCTTAAGGCCGTGGTGCATGATGACCGCAACTTCATGCGCAAACGTGGGGTCGTAGCTCAAGCAATTGGGAATAGTGCCGGCCAAGATATGGCTGTGCCCGTCTTCGTGCTGCAAGCCTTCACCATTCAGGGTGGTGCGGCCCGAAGTACCGCCGAGCAAAAATCCGCGGGCCTGCATATCGCCAGCAGCCCAGGCCAGATCGCCGATGCGCTGGAAGCCGAACATCGAGTAATAGACATAAAACGGAATCATGATGCGATTGCTAGTGCTGTAGCTGGTCGCTGCCGCAATCCAGCTGCTCATGCCACCGGCCTCATTGATACCCTCTTGCAGAATTTGGCCTTGCTTGTCTTCTTTGTAATACATCACCTGGTCTTTATCAACCGGGGTGTATAGCTGGCCGTCCGGGTTGTAAATACCGATCTGGCGGAACAAACCTTCCATGCCAAAAGTGCGCGCCTCATCCACCAAGATAGGCACGACACGCGGGCCGATGGCTTTGTCGCGCAACAGCGTGGTCAGAAAGCGCACATAGGCTTGTGTGGTGGAAATCTCTCGGCCTTCCACGGTAGGCTCTATGACCGCCTTAAAGGTGTCCAACGATGGCACGGTAAATTGCTCATCAGCCTTAACCCGGCGGTGCGGCAGATAGCCTCCCAAGGCCTTGCGCCGCTCGTGCAAATAACGCATTTCGGGTGTGTCTTCGGCCGGTTTGTAAAACGGAATTTTGGCCAATTCGCTATCAGGAATCGGGATATTGAAGCGGTCGCGGAAGGCCTTGATGTCCTCGTCCGTCAGCTTCTTGGTCTGGTGCACATTGTTCTTACCCTCACCGCTTTTGCCCATACCAAAACCTTTAACGGTTTTAATAAGTAGTACGGTGGGCTGCCCTTTGTGGTTCACCGCCTGGTGGTATGCAGCATAGACTTTTTTGGAGTCGTGGCCACCACGTCGCAGTTCAAAGATTTCTTCGTCGCTCATGTGCTCCACCATCTTGGCGGTGCGCGAGTCTTTGCCGAAGAAGTGTTTACGTACATAAGCGCCGTCATTAGCCTTCATGGCCTGGTAGTCGCCGTCGACGGTGTCCATCATCACTTTGCGCAGTGCGCCTTCTTTATCACGCGCCAGCAACGGGTCCCAGCTACTGCCCCAAATCAGCTTGATCACATTCCAGCCAGAACCACGGAATTCACCTTCAAGTTCCTGAATGATCTTTCCGTTGCCACGCACTGGGCCGTCCAGCCGTTGCAAATTACAGTTGATAACAAAAATCAAGTTGTCCAGCTTCTCGCGCGCGGCCAGACCGATCGCGCCCAGAGACTCCACCTCGTCCATCTCGCCGTCGCCGCAAAACACCCAGACTTTGCGGTTTTCAGTGTTGGCAATGCCACGGGCATGCAGATACTTTAAAAAGCGCGCCTGGTAAATCGCCATCAGCGGGCCCAGGCCCATAGATACGGTGGGGAACTGCCAGAACTCGGGCATCAGCTTGGGGTGCGGGTAGCTGGACAAGCCCTTACCATCGACTTCCTGGCGGAAATTGAGCAACTGCTCTTCGCTCAGGCGCCCTTCTAGGTAAGCGCGAGCATAAACCCCGGGCGCAACGTGGCCTTGGATAAACAAACAGTCGCCGCCGTGGTTCTCGCTCTCGGCGTGCCAAAAATGGTTAAAGCCCGCGCCAAACAAACTGGCCAGCGAGGCAAACGAACCAATATGACCGCCCAGATCACCGCCATCTGCCGGGTCGTGGCGGTTAGCTTTCACCACCATGGCCATAGCGTTCCAACGCATGTAAGCACGCAGGCGCTCTTCGATTTCAAGATTACCCGGCGCACGTTCTTCGTGGTCAGGCTCGATGGTATTGACATAGCCGGTGGTGGCCGAGAAAGGCATGTCAATGCTTTTCTGACGGGCATGCTCGAGCAGTTGCTCCAACAGAAAGTGCGCTCGCTCCGGGCCTTCGGCCTCGATGACGGCAGACAAGGCGTCCATCCATTCGCGTGTTTCCTGCTTATCGATGTCACCGCCAATACCCAACGGTAAGGATGCGGTGTTGTTTTGTGCGGTGCTTGTCATGGCGTCTCCAGCTGGTGTGATGCTTGTAGCGTACAGGAAGAGAATTCTCTCATAACTTTGCCGAAATTTCAAATCATGCTTTTGAATTTTATAATATGAAATACCAAACTAAGGCATCAGATCGCTAAGCGGGCTCTACACTTGTCTCATGGCCAACGCTGAGACTTTTTCGCTGCAAACCGAACCGGAACTGTCCACGGTAAAGCGCGTAAGACGTTGGTGGCGCCGACTTTCCCCGTACCGTCAAGACCGCGTGGCCATGTTGGCCCCATTGGCGGCGGTGGTCTTGTTTATGGCGGCCATTGTTTCGGCGCTTTTCTATCTGCAGATGGAGGAGGCCGACCGAGAGCAGGAAGCCGTCCGGCGGGATGTGGAATACACCCAGCAACAACTGCGATTGCGCTTATTGGAACGGCAGGAGCAGTTCAGCGCACTTGGGCGCGAGTTGTCCAACCAGGAACTGGACGCCCGGGCCTTTCGGCTAAGAGTCCTAGCGCTTCTAACGCAATACCCGGAAGTCCACGGTGCGGCTTGGCTGGACTCGCAAAAGCGATTACGCGCCAGTGGCGGAGCGACTTTGAACTGGAGTTATCCCGCTTACGGGAACAGTGCGGTTGCATTGGATGCCAAAGGTGACAACGCCTTTAATTGGGCCGGTGCGCAGCGCCGGGTGGTCTACCTGCTGCAAGCCAAGGCAGAGGCCTCTGCCCCCATCTTGCAGCTCTACGTACCTTTGGTCGCAAAAGGCCAGTCGGCGGGTGTGATTTTGGTCGAATTGTCAGTAGACGGCCTATACCGCTACGGGATTCCCAACGAAATTGCGGCGCGCTACGGCATATCCTTGTTGGACGCTAACGGCGGGGTGCTGGCCGGCGTCGCGCTGCCCATAAAACGACCCGTGAGCCAGATACTTCCCTGGACCCGCAAACCGGGCAGCTACAGCATGGCGGTTTCGCCTGTGGGCTCGGACCTGCTGGTGCGTGCCGAGGCCTACCGTGCCTCCATGGGCGTGATTGGTACAGGCTTGTTCTGGCTGGTCAGCGCCTTGAGCGTAATGACCGCCTGGATGCTGATTGCCAATTGGCGTCACAGCCGCAAGCGCCTACAGGCGCAACAAGCCTTGCTGTCAGAGACAAACTTTAGGCGGGCGATGGAAAACTCCATGTTGACTGGTATGCGCGCCATGGATTTGCAGGGGCGCATCACCTATGTAAATGCCGCGTTTTGCATGATGACCGGGTGGAGCGAGTCCGAACTTGTGGGGCGCACCGCCCCCTTCCCCTATTGGCCGGAAAGTGACCGGGAAGCGCTATCCGCGCTGCTTGGACAGGAACTCTCGGGCAAGACCAGCCAAGGCGGCATTCAGGTGCGCGTCAAGCGACGCGACGGCGGTTTATTCGATGCACGCCTTTATGTGGCACCGCTGATCGACGCCAACGGCACGCAAACTGGCTGGGTCACCTCCATGACCGACATTACCGAGCCCAACCGGGTGCGTGAGCAATTGTCTGCCTCACATCAGCGCTTTACTACTGTGCTCGAAGCGCTTGACGCTTCCATCTCTGTTGCACCGCTGGGCAGTGATGAGCTGGTGTTTGCCAACAAGCTCTACCGCCAGTGGTTTGGCACCGCTGCGGGTGGGCATTTGCAACTGGTCGCCGAGGCCGGTGTACCCCAAGGCCGTGCCAGCCAGGAACGCGGCGACGATGTGGACCTGTTCGCCGGCTTTCCACTGGGTAGCCTGGTGGATGTGGATGCAGAAAGCGCGGAAATTTTTATTGGGTCGCTCGGAAAATGGCTGGAAGTACGGACTCGTTATCTCGGATGGGTGGACGGCCGATTAGCCCAAATGGTTATTGCGACCGACATCAGTAGCCGCCGCTTGGCCGAGGAACAGGCAGCAACGCAGGCAGAGCGAGCGCAAAGTGCCAGTCGCATGATCACCATGGGCGAAATGGCCTCCAGCGTGGCCCACGAACTCAATCAACCCCTCACGGCCATCAACAACTATTGCAATGGCATGGTCTCACGCATTAAAGATCAACAGATTTCACAAGAGGAGTTGCTTACCGCTTTGGACAAAACGGCCAAGCAGGCGCAACGCGCTGGGCAGATCATTCACCGTATCCGCAGCTTTGTAAAACGCAGTGAGCCCAATCGCACCCTATGCGAAGTCGAGCCTATGGTCAGCGAAGCGGTGGAACTGGCAGAAATCGAACTGCGTCGCTTTAACGTGCGTCTGAACTGCAATATCGCCGGGCGCTTGCCGCCCCTGATGGTGGACCGGATATTGATAGAGCAAGTGCTGGTGAACCTCTTGCGCAACGCGGCTGAATCCGTCGATGCAGCGCAACGTCCCAGCCCCGAACGGATTGTGGACTTGCGTGTACTCGGTGGCATTTTCGAAGGTAAAAAAAGTGTTGAGTTTTCGGTGCAGGACACCGGAAAAGGCATTGCGGCGGACGTGATGCCGCGCCTTTACGAAGCATTCTTTTCCACCAAGGCGGAAGGTATGGGCATCGGCTTGAGCCTGTGCCGCTCCATCGTGGAGTCGCATCGCGGGCGATTAGCGGCGGAGAACCTCTACAATGAAGGCACAGTTTCCGGCTGTAAATTCACCTTCTGGCTACCCTTGAGCTAGCACGGCGCAAGAAAAAAGAAGTTTGCATCAAGAAAGAAATTCAATGCAGGAATCTTCCAATAGTTTGATCCCGAAAAAAGGCACCGTGTATGTTGTCGACGACGACGAGGCGGTGCGGGACTCGGTGCAATGGCTCTTAGAGGGCAAAGGATATCGGGTACGTTGCTTTGATTCTGCCGAATCCTTTTTAAGCCGTTACGATGCCCGCGAAGTGGCCTGTCTGCTGGTGGATATTCGCATGGGTGGCATGACCGGTCTCGAGCTGCAATCACGCTTAATTGAGATTCGCTCTCCGTTACCGATCGTGTTTATTACCGGTCATGGCGATGTACCCATGGCGGTGGACACCATGAAAAAAGGCGCAATGGACTTCATCCAAAAGCCTTTTAACGAAGCAGATTTGGTTCGGCTCGTAGAACAAATGCTGGACCATGCTAAAGACTCGTTTGCCGATTCGCAACTAGCTGCTAACCGCGATTCCTTGTTGTCCAAGCTCACCATGCGAGAGTCGCAAGTCCTGGAGCGCATTGTGGCTGGCAGGCTCAATAAACAAATTGCCGATGACTTGGGCATCAGTATCAAGACGGTGGAGGCGCACCGCGCCAACATCATGGAAAAGCTCAGCGCCAATACCGTGGCCGACCTGCTCAAAATCGCCCTGGGCCAGTCCAATCCAAAGACCTGAGTCGCATTTGTGCGCGCCGGTGTCGCAGACGCATCTTTGGGCCGGCACTGGCAGCTTCTAATTGCTATCAGCAATCCACACTCTTTTTAACTCCCACTCTCTAAGAGCTAAGCTATGTCAAAACCTCAAACCGCTTCCATCATCGACGGCAATGCGCTGTCTGCCCAATTACGCGCCGACGTGATGCGCCGAGCCGATGCGCTTAAAGCGCGTGGCATTACGCCTGGTCTGGCGGTCTTACTGGTGGGCGAGAACTCTGCCTCACAGGTCTATGTGCGTAATAAGGTCAAGGCCTGCGCCGATGCAGGTCTGCATTCAGTGTTGGAGCGCTACGAGGCGGACATGACGGAAGCAGCCCTACTGGCACGCATTGATGCGCTAAACAAAGACCCGGCTATTCACGGCATTCTGGTGCAGCTGCCAGTACCCAAACATATCGATGCCAACAAAGTCATTGAAGCCATTGCGCCTGAAAAAGACGTCGATGGTTTTCACATCGCCAGCGCTGGTGCTTTGATGGTAGGCCAGCCCGGCTTTCTTCCCTGTACGCCTTATGGATGTATGAAGATGCTCGAATCCATAGGTTACGACCTGCGCGGTAAGCACGCAGTAGTGATCGGCCGTAGCAACATCGTGGGCAAACCCATGGCCATGCTATTGCTGCAAAAAAATGCCACTGTCACCATTTGCCATAGCGGGACCAAAGACCTCAAAGCCATGACGCTGCAGGCCGATGTCATAGTGGCGGCAGTGGGCAAAGTCAATGTACTAACGGCCGATATGGTCAAGCCCGGCGCAGTGGTGATCGACGTGGGCATGAACCGCAATGACGAGGGCAAGCTGTGTGGCGATGTGGACTACGCTGGTGTACGCGAAGTGGCAGGCCACATTACGCCAGTACCCGGTGGTGTTGGCCCCATGACGATCACTATGCTTTTGGTCAACACCCTCGAATCAGCGGAACGCCTGGTATGAATGACAACCCATTGCTAACTAGCCAAGGCCTGCCGCGTTTTGACGCGATTGCGCCTGAGCATGTAGAACCTGCAATAGAGGCCTTGCTAGCGCAAGCGCAAATGGCACTCGATACCGTGACAGGGCCGGAGTTCCCCGCGCAATGGCTGGCGCTATCGGCCACTTTAGATGTGGCAGTGGAGAATCTGGGCATAGCCTGGGGGGCGGTCAGCCACCTCAATAGCGTCAACGATAGCCCGGCACTGCGCGCTGCCTATAACGCTGCCCTCCCCAAAGTAACCGATTTTTTCACTCGTCTGGGCGCGGATGAAAAGCTCTATGCCAAATACAAAGTCATGGATTTGGCGACACTTAACGCAGAACAAAAGCAGGCGCATAAAAACGCAATTCGCAACTTTGTATTGGGCGGCGCAGAGCTAAGCGGCGCCGCGCGCGAACGCTTTGCCCAGATCCAAGAGCTTCAGGCTGAGCGGGGCCAAAAGTTCAGTGAAAACGCTTTAGATGCCACCGATGCCTTTGCCTATTACGCCAGTAGCCAAGAAGTCGATGGCGTTCCGGCTGATGTCTTAGAAGCCGCCCGCGCAGCGGCCCAAGCTGAAGGGCTAGATGGCTTCAAACTCACGCTGAAAATGCCCTGCTACCTGCCGGTGATGCAGTTTGCGCACAGCAGCAGCCTTCGCCAGACTTTGTACCGCGCCTACGCTACGCGCGCATCCACTCAGGCGCCGCCTGAGATGCACAAGTTTGACAATAGTGCTGTGATGCAAGAGATTCTGGCGCTGCGCCAAGAGGAAGCCGCTTTGCTGGGCTTTGCCAACTTTGCCGCGCTGTCGATTGCGCCGAAGATGGCGGACGCGCCCGACACGGTAATCCGTTTTTTGCGCGACCTCGCGACAAAGGCGCGCCCCTATGCCGAAAAAGACGTAGCCGAGCTGCGCGTTTTTGCCGCAGAGCATTTACAACTGCGAGACCCTCAGGCATGGGACTGGCCTTATATCGGCGAGAAGCTCAAAGAGGCGCGCTACGCCTTTAGCGAGCAAGAGGTTAAGCAGTACTTCACGGCTCCCAAAGTGCTGGCCGGTCTGTTCAAAATCGTCGAGACTTTGTTTGATGTCAGCATCAGCGCCGACGCTGCGCCGGTATGGCACCCGGAAGTAAAGTTTTTCCGTATCGAACGCCAGGGCACTTTAATCGGGCAGTTTTACCTGGACCCGAGTGCCCGTAGCGGCAAGCGCGGCGGTGCCTGGATGGATGGCGTGCTGGGACGCTGGCTACGGCCCGATACCGGCAAATTGCAAACGCCGGTGGCGCACCTGGTGTGCAATTTCGCATTGGGTAACGAGGTCAATGGCGTGGCGAGGCCAGCCTTGCTCACGCACGACGATGTGATCACCTTGTTTCACGAATGCGGCCATGGCCTGCACCATTTGCTAACGCAAGTGAACGAACGCGATGTAGCCGGTATCAGCGGCGTGGAATGGGACGCAGTGGAGCTACCCAGCCAGTTCATGGAAAACTTCTGCTGGGAATGGAATGTCATCCGCCATATGACCGCCCATGTGGACAGCGGCGAGCCCCTTCCACGCGCCTTGTTTGACAAAATGTTGGCAGCGCGCAATTTCCAAAGCGGCATGCAAACTATGCGTCAAATAGAGTTTGCTTTGTTCGACATGCTGCTGCATAGCGCACACGACCCGGCGGCGGATTTAATGGAATTGCTGCATAGCGTACGCGCCGAAGTGGCGGTGCTGCCTAGCCCTGAATTCAATCGCTCAGTCCATACCTTCAGCCATATTTTTGCGGGTGGTTACGCTGCGGGCTACTACAGCTACAAATGGGCCGAAGTGCTAAGTGCTGATGCCTATGCGGCGTTTGAAGAAAGCGCCGATTCGGATGGCACGCCGGACCCTGCCACCGGCAAAAAATACCTGCACACGATTTTGGAAGCCGGCGGCAGCCGCCCGGCCATGGAATCCTTCAAAGCCTTTCGCGGACGCGAGCCCAGCATGGACGCGCTGTTGCGGCATCAGGGTATGGGCGGATAAGCAGCCAGGCTCTTTTTAGTGCCATTGACGCGTGCCAGGGCACTAGAGCTTGATTTCCACACTGAAGTTGATACCGGTGCGACTCAGGCGCGCACTATAGACCTGCTGGTTCGCGCCGCTGCTGGTCAAAGACTCATTGGCGAGCGGTGCAATATTGCTTAACGCCAGGCGCATCGACACATTCTCAGCGTAGATCCACCTAGCGAACATGTCGATGCTGCGGCTGCGCCCTTGATCGAGTGTCTGGGTCAAGCTTTGGCGGGTGACGTAATCGGGCGTAAAGGCCAGGTTTGCCCCGACGGTAATCGGCGCGATACCCAAACGGTAGTCCATGCCCCAGGTGCCTGACCACGGCTGCTGCCCGTCCAAGCGGTTGTCTGGTCCAGGCAGGGAATCGACTTCGGAGCGATAGTAGTTCAGCGCTCCGCGCAGGTTCAATGGCAACTTGGCGTCAAACAGTGCCGGCAACAATTCACCGGCGCGACCTTTGAGTTCCAACTCCAGTCCCGCCGCCCTGCCGGATGAAAAATTGACGGCTTGCGAAACCCAGCGCGGCGCGGTTGCGTAATCCGTTGTCTGCTGCTGTGATGTAACGCTGCGCACCAGATCATTAATCTGCCGATAGAAAATACCCACACTGAACAATCCGCCTTGGCTCAGATATTTTTCATAGGCAATGTCTAGTCCGGTAGCCAATTCGGGACGCAGTGCCGGATTGCCGATGTTGTCCGGCGCGAGCACCGTGTTGGCTTGACTGAGGTCGGCAAACAAACTATTCGGTGCGGGGCGTGCCAACAGCGTGCTGATATCCGGCGCCTTGTAACTGCGCGTAAGGCTAGCCCGCACCAAGTCTTTGCCCGCTGCATCGAATTTATAACTTACATGCAACATCGGCGTAAAAACCGTGCTGTTATTGCTCAGATCCAAACTACTGCCTTGGCTGCGGGTATCGATGGTTTCATTGCGCACGCCGAGGGTGGCGAACCATTGCGGGGTGATCTGCCACTCATCCTGCACAAACACGGCCGTCTTTTGCACCTGCGCTGCGAAAGCCTGACCGTTAAGGCCGGCCAACCAGACCGCCCCCTGGAACGTGGCATCGCGCTGCTCCTGCCGCTCGCGCCATTCCAAATCCCAACCCAGCGCGACGCTATGCGCCTCATTTAGCAGCCGCGTGTAGTTGCCGGCCTGGGTCAGAGAAGCCTCGCGGTTATCACCTAAGGTACGTTGCTGCTGGGTACCCGTGCCTGTACTCTGGTTATCAAACCTTCCGTGCGATGCCTGGATACCGCCTTTAATTTCGATACGTGCATCAGCGGAAAAATTATTAACCCATTGCAGACGCGTACGCGCAAATTCCCAGCCACCCTGGTTGCTGCTGTCACCCTCCAAAGCAGGCGAACCGGACAAAATCCGGTTGTCGTAACGCGTAGTGCTGTTCCAGGCACCACTTTGCACAAAGGACTGCCAAGTCAAGGTTTCGTCCTCGCTCAAACGCCAGGTCAGCAGTGGCGCAATATTGAGTCCCTGGCCTTGATAGCGGTTGTCCCCATGCTGGGTAGCACTAGCAGGATTGCCATCAGTGCCCGTGACCTGCCGTGCACTTTCACTGTCGATCTGGCCGCGCCACTGAAAGGTGGAAATCGGCAGCGCGAGTGACATGTCGCCCCATTTTTCGCCGAAGGTGAAGCTACCTGAGGCCGTGGGTTTTTCAAAGCGGTACGCGGTGCTTAGGCGCAAGTCGCGTTGCGAACGCTTGGGTGCTTCCTTCAAAATAATGTTGATGCTTCCCGCCACCGCTTGTGCACTTTGGCTGGCACTGGGCCCTTTACTCACTTCAATACGTTCAACTTGCGAAGGGTCCAATTGATCGAGGGCAAACCCCGGGGGCGCCGGATCGCCATTGATCATCAACAAGGTGTAGCCCGCACCTAATCCGCGCAAACGCGGCGAATTGCCCTGCATAGTGACGCCGGGCAATCGCTGCAACACGTCGGCCACATTGGTATCGCCGAATTTGTCCAACTCCTCTCGTCCGTAAACCTGTTTGGCGGTACTGGCGCGCCGGCGTAACTCGGTATCCGTTTGGCGGGCAGTGATTTCCACACGCTCAAGCTTGGCGCCGGCGTTTGGCCCGGCATCGGCGCCGGTTTCCTGTGCTTGGGCACGGAAAAAACAGGACGAAATAAACAGGGCCCACCAACCAAAGCGCAAGAGCGGCGCGAACGGGATCAAAGATTGCATAAACGCACTTTAGCGCCAAGCGGCGCTAGCCTGGGCCCTCCGGCGAGAACGCCCTCAGGCGCGGTGGGCCAATCGAGGCACCGCACGCAGCACGGGCTGGGTATGGATGTGCTGCGAGTGCGCCAGCACCTGATCTGCGCTGCCGTACTCCACCAACTTACCGTCTTTCATGACGGCAATGTCATGCGCCAGAAATTACACAACGCCCAAGATATAGGTGATGAACAAATAGGCCACACCCAATTCTTTTTGCAAATCACTGAGTAAATTGAGGATCTGGGCCTGTACCGACACGTCCAGCGTGGTGGTGGGCTCATCGGCTATCACCAGATCCGGCTCGGCGGCCAGGGCGATGGCAATCATCACGCGCTGTTTTTGCCCACCCGAAAGCTGGAAGGGGTAGTTATCCAAACGGCGCGCCGCTTCCTAGGGTCCTTAATTTGATTTCATGCTGGCAGCAAAAAGCGAGGGTGGTCTGTACCGGAAGCAAGGTCAGTTGCTGACTCCTAAGGTAATGGCCAAAGCCCTTGCGTCCTGGCTCGCAGCTATTCCTCGGGCCGCACCCGCAAAAAACTGGCAAAACGCGGAATCCCTTTTGGTGTACGGTCACGGTAACGATAAGTGATCCAACTACCTAGCGCTGGCGGCGCACGCCGGACCGCATCACTAAAGCCGGTACCCAGGGTAAATCGCTTTTTATCCGGCGTCTCGAGCAAAAGTCCACCCATTTGACCCTTGAGTTTGCCTTTCCCGGGCACCACGGCGAGTACGCGCGCTTCGTCGTCAGGCTCTGGCTTGAGTTTGCGCAGCAGTTTGCTACGTCCAGGCTGCCACAGTGCATCCCAATGGTGTAGAACCAAGCCTTCGCCACCTTGCGCCATCACGTTTTTCAGTCGCTCAGGCACTTCCTGCGCCGTGGCCACATTGGCCTGGGCGACGACCAATAACCATTTTGCTTCTTTGCCGGACAGCAAATCCTGCACACGTTGGTAACGCTGGCTAAAGTTCAGGCCGGTTTGCGGGGCGTCAAACACCATGTATCGAACCTCGCGCCATTCCTCATCTACAGGCTTGACTTTGCGTACTATTCCGGAGAGGCGGTCAAAGCTACCTCGGCCCATCCAGAGTTCACCATCTAGCGCCTCAGCGGGAAAAGCGGCCAGGAACCAAGCCGGGGCTACGATTTCACGCCCGCTGCGAAATCGCAGTTTTTTACCTTCCCATAGGGCGCGCACCCCATCGAGTTTCTCGCTTAGCGCAAACTCACGTGCATCGAGCCGCTTGTCCCAAGGCATCGCCCATTCACCTAGGGGAACCAATTGGGCTGCAGGCTTCACCTTGGGGTCACCCAAATTCGCGGGCAGTGACTTTTGCGCCTTGGAAGTGCCCTGCTCGGACCCCTGATTGCCAGCAAAGCTGATGGCCGGCCATACGACCAACACGGCTGCCACCGCCAATGCAAGCGCTGTCATACGAAAAATAGGCGCCGTTGTCGACGCACGGGCTGCTGCCCTAATAGGATGTCTCATGGTTCCCCCTGCAAGTCCGCATTGTGCGAACCTTTAGGGTGAACTGCAACCAATTTTTAAATCAATTTTTCGCCCCGCCGCACTGCTTCAGGCAAAGCCCTATGCCAACACCAGCGGCATTAGCCGCCATTGCCCGGTTAGCGTTAGCTCAAAAGCCGCGAGGAGCGCGGAACGTGGGACATTAAAAACTCCATCTGGTCGGCCAAGATGCGGCGGTTGCGCAGTATGAAGTCTTCCCACAGGCTGGGCACATAGGGCGCATAGAGCAATGGCATATGCGCCTGCTCGGGCGTGCGGTGGCTTTTGCGGTGGTTACAGGGCCGGCAGGCGGTGACCACATTCATCCAGTTGTCCACGCCGTTTTGGGCGAAGGGAATGATGTGCTCGCGCGTCAGGTCCGACTCATGAAAGTGGCCGCCGCAGTAGGCACACACATTGCGGTCGCGCGAGAACAGCTTGCTGTTAGTCAGGCCCGGGCGCAAGTTAAAAGGGTTGATATTGGGCACGCCACGGGTGCCGATGATGCTGTTAACGCGGATTACCGACTGCAAGCCGGTCACGGCATTGTGGCCGCCACGAAAGACGGCTATCTCGCCGCCGGATTCCCAGCGTACCTCGCCTGCTGCGTAATTGACGACCGCTTGTTCGAGGGAAATCCAGGACTGCGGAAGCCCCTGGGCCGACAACTTCAGTACTTTCAAGCAATTCCTCCAGATCAACAAAGACACCGGGAAAAACACGTCACACTGGGCGGCCCCGCTGATGGCCCTAAGGCTGGAGAGGGGCTGCGTCACAATATACCCTGTTTCAGTGACACCACGGCCAAGCCCCTAGCCACCTGGGAGCCGCCGCCAGTAACAAAAATACCAGTTCATGCAATTTTTCCGCGGCTACCAGCACCCGGGCCTAGCTCCGTCCTGTGCCCTGACCATTGGCAATTTTGACGGTGTCCACCGGGGACACCAGGCGATGCTCGCCCTCCTTCGCAGCGAGGCCCAGCAGCGCGGCGTTCCTAGCTGCGTGCTGACCTTCGAGCCGCACCCGCGAGATTACTTTGCCCTGCACCTACAACGCCCGGAGCTTGCGCCCAGCCGGGTGGGCACTTTCCGCGATAAATTACAGGAATTAGGCCAGTGTGGCGTAGACCAAACCGT
>Ga0214919_10000456_pt1 | contig 69803 bp, 67 predicted proteins | sample LL1503_MetaG_FD_177994 | JGI IMG/M metagenome (GOLD analysis project Ga0214919, IMG submission 177994) | Freshwater microbial communities from Lake Lanier, Atlanta, Georgia, United States - LL-1503 | ecosystem: Environmental > Aquatic > Freshwater > Lake | place: USA: Georgia | collected... | reverse complement strand
ATAGTAATAGTAGCAACTATATATTCGCAACAAGCAATATCTTAGTTACTAAAGCAAACTTTAATGATTTGAATGCAAGTAATTACATAGTAGCGACAAGCAATATCTTAGTTACTAAAGCAAACTTCAATGATTTGAATGCAAGTAATTACATAGTAGCTACAAGCAATATCTTAGTTACTAAAGCAAACTTTAATGATTTGAATGCAAGTAATTACATAGTAGCTACAAGCAACATCTTAGTTACTAAGGCAAATGTTAATGATAGTAATAGTAGTAATTATGTGCTTGAAACAAGCAATATCTTAGAGACTAAGGCAAACTTCAATGATTTGAATGCAAGTAATTACATAGTAGCGACAAGTAATATCTTAGTTACTAAAGCAAATGTTAATGATAGTAATAGTAGTAATTACATTGTAGCGACAAGTAATATCTTAGTTACTAAAGCAAATGTTAATGATAGTAATAGTAGTAATTACATTGTAGCGACAAGCAACATCTTAGTTACTAAAGCAAACCTAAATGATAGTAATAGTAGCAACTATATATTCGCAACAAGCAACATCTTAGTTACTAAAGCAAACTTCAATGATTTGAATGCAAGTAATTACATTGTAGCGACAAGCAATATCTTAGTGACAAAAGCAAACTTTAATGATTTGAATGCAAGTAATTACATTGTAGCGACAAGCAATGTTATCTCGAAGAGAATTACTGATTTAACTACGGATATGATTTATGAAGACCCAAGTGCTGCAAACAAATTTATAGTTAATAATAGATATAATAATAATCTGCTTGTAAATGGTGATTTAACTATCAACTCTAATTTAATAGTTCTAGGTGAAAGCACAACCTTAGAAACGATTGTATATACAACTGAAAGAATGGAAGTAGTAAATGCTGATGTTAACTCTATTGCGTTGATGATACAACAAAAGGATAGCAATAGTGCTATATTAGTAGCCTCAAATCTAACTACAAATGTCTTCACTATTGCTAATAATGGAGATGTTCATATTGTAGGTAATTACAAGAAAAATAATAGAGATGTTATAGATGATACTAGCAATTACGTGTTGGCTACTAGCAATATCTTAGTTACTAAAGCGGATTTCAATAATTATAATACTAGCAACTATATATTAGCGACAAGCAATATCTTAGTAGCTAAAGCAAACCTCAATGATAGTAATAGCAGTAATTATGTGCGTTCTACAAGCAATATCTTAGTTACTAAAGCGAACTTTAATGATTTGAATGCTAGTAATTACATAGTAGCAACAAGCAACATCTTAGTGACAAAAGCAAACTTTAATGATTTGAATGCAAGTAATTACATTGTAGCGACAAGCAACATCTTAGTTACTAAAGCAAACTTCAATGATTTGAATGCAAGTAATTACATAGTAGCAACAAGCAATATCTTAGTGAAGAAAGCAAACTTCAATGATTTGAATGCTAGTAATTACATAGTAGCAACAAGCAACATCTTAATAACCAAAGCGAACTTCAATGATTTGAATTCGTGCAACTATATCTCCTTCGTAAATACTAGTTTAATTAACAAAATAAACGAGGTTAGTGAGTTTCAACTTAACTATGTATTATCAACAAGCTCAAATTTAGGCGATGGTATAGCAACTTTAATATATAATATGAACGCCAATGATAGAAATAGCAGTAATTATGTATTAGCGACTAGCAATGTTATATCAAAGAGAATTACTGATTTGACTACGGATATGATTTATGAAGACCCAAGTGCTTCAAACAAATTTATAGTTAATAATAAATATAATGATGACCTCGAAATTAATGGAGATGTAATTATTAACTCGAACTTTATAGTAAATAACTCTACAACCCTACGCAATAATTTAGATATCACGGGGGACGTTAATTTTACAGGCGATTTATATAAAAATGGGATGGTATATCCAAATGGCAAAACATATACGGGCAGTTCATCGATATTATCGCAATACAGCCCAATACAAACGCAGTTTAATATGTATAAAAATGTTGTTGAGAAATCTGGAAGCGGTTGGCAGTTTATAGATAATAACATTAATATTATAGATGACAAGGTTCAGGGCTTCTGTGTTCGCATTAAACCTAATCATTATTCTTCAAAAATATTAATTAATTTAACGTGCCACATTGGTATCGACTATGGGTCTGATGCAAGATGGTGGGGGCTTCGGTTATATCGTAAGATTGGCGAAGCGGGTGAATGGACACATCTCTCAAATGCCGATGGCACTGATTACAATAATAATAATGGGACTACTTGCTGGGTTTCTCATAATTTAGGAGCGGATACAAGCACCTACTCGTATTTTATAGCAAATGTATCAGGTGTTTATTATGACCTGCCAAATATATCTGAAGAATATATATATTATACTGCAAAATGGTGCTCACTACTTGGCGACAATACCCAAAATGGCAAGTTATACCTGAATAGACCCGCGATAATAAATGCTTTAAATACCCCCATTGTTTCATCCTCGTGGAATATAAGTGAAATTTGGCAACTCGAAACATCCTATTTTCCAAAAGGCGGTATCGTGACTAAATATACGCCAACGCAAACACAATTTAATATATATAAAAACGTAGTTGAGAAATCTGGAGGCGGTTGGCAGTTTATAGATAATAACATAGCGGTCGTTAATAATAACATTCAAGGCTTCTGTGTTCGCATTAAACCGAACCATTATACTTCAAAAATATTAATCAATTTAACGTGCCACATTGGTATCGACTACGGGACAGACGCGAGATGGTGGGGACTTCGATTATATCGTAAGATTGGCGAAGATGGCGCTTGGACGCACGTATCAGACGCGGATGGCAATAGTTATAGCAACGGGACACCTTGCTGGCTATCGCACAATTTAGGAGCGGATACGAGCACCTACTCGTATTTTATAGCAAACGTCTCGGGTGCTTATTATGATTTCCCAAATGCAATGGATACTTATGTATATTATACGGCACAATGGTGCTCCCAGTTAGGCGACAATACCCAAAATGGCAAGTTATACCTGAATAGACCCGCTACTTATAATAGTTCTAACAGCGCAGTCCTTTCGTCTTCTTGGAATGTTCAAGAAATATGGCAACTAGAAACGACGTTTATCCCTAAGAACGCTGTAATATGCCAAAATATGTCTATTCAGACATTATTTAATATTTACAGGGATATAGTGGTTAAGTCGGGATATGGATGGCAATTTATAGATAATAATATTAGTATCGTTAATGAAAAGATACAAGGTTTTTGTGTTCGCATTAAACCCACGCACCCGTCTTCGAAGGTTCTTGTTCATTTGTCCTGCCATATAGGTATTGATTATGGGACTGACGCGAGATGGTGGGGGCTCCGATTATATCGCAAAATTGGAGAGAATGGCGAATGGACGCATATAACAGAAGCGGATGGAAACAACTTAATAGATAATCAAGGGACTTCCTGCTGGCTTTCGCATAACTTAGGAGCCGAGTCAAGCACGTCTTCCTATTTTGTAGCAAATATATCAGGATCTTTCTTTGATTTACCATCGACATCTAGCGATTTTATATATTACACTGCTAAATGGTGCTCTTTATTAGGAGATAATTCCCAAGAAGGTAAAATATATTTGAATAGACCCGCGTATTACAATAATTCGAATAGCGCAGTCCTTTCGTCTTCTTGGAACGTTCAAGAAATATGGCAACTTGGAACTCCTTATGAACCTGCTGAATATTCTATAATTAATATTTTCAATAATAATAATGTCGGAATAGGGAATACAAACCCCGTATGTAAATTAGATGTTAATGGAACAATCAATGCGATTAACTATTCGACTATAAGTGATAGAAGATATAAAAAAGATATCAAGCCTATTAATAATTCGCTTGAGTTGATTAATAAAATAAGCCCAGTATCTTATTTGACTATCGAGCAGAATGAAGGCGATAAGAAGAGTTATGGTTTTATTGCACAGGATTTGCACAATATAATACCAGAAGCGGTTAATGTGCCTGTAAATGAAAGTCATAAATATACGATTGAATATATGTCGATAATACCATTGTTGGCGAAATCAATACAAGAACTTACTGCTAGAATAAATGACCAGCAGAAAACCATAGATGACCTTAATGATAAGTTATGTCTAATGAATACCATATAATATATCTTAATAAATTCTTATTACTAATTATTTTTTTAAAATATTAATATTTAATATAATGAGCGAAAAAAACGAAGACAGGGTTCTGCATAATCTTGATTTTAAAATAGAGAAACTATTGTCTAAGACAGAGGCGCTTGTATTACTATGCAGTAAAGCAAGTGGTTATTGGTCGGCAATTAAATTCATATTTGCGATACCTTTGGTATTAACAAGTAGTGCGATGTGTGTGATAAATAGTATCAGCGATGATGCGGAAGCCGTAAAAATACCCAACATTTGTGTAAATGCAGTTAGCGTCCTTATAATGTCGCTAAATAATAGTATAAAATCCTCTGAGAAATGCGACTTGTTCCGTAGAATAGGTCAGCAATTATTATTATTAACAGGTAAGATTGAAAATGATACTGAAATAGATGATGCGGAGTTCAAATTATTAGCGATGACCTATGAGAACCTAGTTAACGACCTTTCATTTGAAGATATACCTGATAGATACAAGAAGCAGGTTGCTGAAAGTTTTAAAGATAGATATATACCTCTGCAACTTAATGGAACAATTGGTAATAATAAACCTTTCAGAAAGGCTCAATCTTCCAATACGGCTGAAATTGTGATGCATCAACAGAATGCTATTAATAATGTGTAGCAGCGTAGCAGCGTAGCAGCATAGCATTCTAATCGATGTCATTATCATCATTATTATTATCATTATCGTTTCCATCATAATCATCGTCCTTATCTGCGTCATCGTAATTATCTACATCATTGCTCGCTCTGTTATCAGCGGCACCAGCGGCACCAGCGGCACCCCCGTCGCCTCCTACGTCGTCATCGACATTAACATTATAGTTGTCTTTTATTATACCAGCTGCTTTAACTTGTCTGCGAATTTCATTTTCTTCAATATCCAAGTTTTGATTTTCTTTTAATTTTTTATTTTTATATTCTTCGCGTTTTTCATTAATAAATATGGCGATTTCTTCGGGGGTTAAGAACTTATTATATTTGCCCTCTACATAATTTTTCAAATATTCATATATTTCATCTGCTTTATTACTAATAAATTCTGAGGGAATATTTTCAATACCTGCTAATACTGGGTAATTAAGCGACCTACTTATGATTAAAATATTAATTGTATTAATTACGTCAACATTCTCTTCATTCTTAATCTTATTCAACTTATAAAGATGCTTGATGACCTTCCTAATTTCTTTAATAGCCGCCATCACCTTCGTTTTTAATGTTTTGTTATCTTTGTATATTTGAGAAGCATTGAAATTACTATATAGTATCTTACATATATTTAGTAATATTTCTTTATAATTAATATATTTGCAATTCAAGAAATCACTACTGATATTATTTTTAACATTTTTAAGTTTCTTAATGTTATCAGTTATAGCAGTTTCAACGGGGTCTAATTCGTAGTTTATAATATTGTCTATTAAATAATTTGGCAATAACTCAGTGATACCTTGCATTCCCTCAAGCCACTCATTAACTTCATAATTAGTTATATTATAAACATCAGGTTTTTTAGAAAAGTATTTTATATTATCATATTGCATCTTAATTTCATCGAGATATATGTCTGTGTAATCGGTGTCTTCGTCTTCGCTACTGCTGCTACTGCTGCTACCGCTGCTACCGCTGCTATGCGCCTTCTTTCCCTTTTTATTCCCCTTCTTTTTAATAGCCTGTTTGGTAGGCACAAATCGGATATCTCTTTCTTTGTTGCTTAGCCGAGCATCTGAATATAATTTCTTTAACTTGATTATCTCGGTGTTATTTGCAGTTTCAAAATCCGATATATCATTAAAATTATTATCTAGTTTGCGAAGACAGCATCCTTGTATATATTTATGTATTTTCTCAAATTTAGAATTATTGTTAGGCGTATATAGCAACTTGTCTATATAATATAGTTCGTCGTCAGAATACCTTTGTTTATCAATGCTGCACCTATTTATCTTGTCTGCAGTATTCTTATTTAGTAATTCATCTAATATCTTTTTATCAGCATCTTTATACTCTTCTTCAATTATAGACACTAGCGTTTTCTTTAAACCTTTGATATTTATAATGTATTCATTGCTATCACTATCATTGTATTTGTAAAAGTCGCTTATTATTTCTATAATATAATACAATAAGCCGCGCGTATTCAACTTATCAATATGGCTGGGATTTAAATAGTTCATATTAAGAGCTATATTGTTTTTATTGATGTTATCTTGCGTATCCACAATCCAGAAGCAAATCGAATTATAAAATATGACGTTTATGTTATCTATAAACTTATCATTAACCTTTTTGATTATATCAATATGAACCTTCTCAATCTGCCTGTTATTTAACATATTCAATAGATGTCCGGGTGTCATCTCGGCATATTTCTTGGCATACTTCTTGGCATCCTCTATGTTCTTGTTTTCAAACTCTTTCAAATACCTATCATATCGCGTAGATGCACTGCGATATTTTTTAAATAAATAGTTAGATAGCGCGTCATAATTAATGTCTATATTAGCGACATCATTAATCTTCTTAATTATTTCTAGAATTATTTTTAATATATCAATAAATCCCTTTTCGTTTCTAAAGTGTATATTTGATATATATGCACTCATATCATAATTATTAACAATCTTGTTCCCGTTAGCATTTGCAGCATTCGCAGCATTCGCAGCATTCGCAGCATTCGCAGCATTAGCAATCCCATTATTATCATCGTCAATTATATCATCATCGTCGTGCGTTCCCTCGTAATCATCTATATCATTTCCATCACGGATTGCTTTATTCTCCCTTTTGGATATAATAAAGTGTTTGCCATCAGTATCATAATCGAATATGTGCGTCCGCGAATGTATAAATTGTTGCCTAGTATTATAGCAATCCCCTTTAATCGCTTTGATATTCTCCTTTGCTTCTAATATATCATTGATAGCATCGAGAGCATTATCTATATTGATAGATTTTATTGATAATTTGAGTTCTTCAATTACATCTTCAATTGTTATGGTGCCCTCATTAATTTGCCTAATTATATCATATATGTTATAATTCTTCAAAGGTTCTACGTTTGCCTGTATTATGTCGTTCTTATAATTAAGTATTAGTTCTTTGGTTTTTTCTAGGAAAGCCTCGATTTGTGGAGATATATTAATAATCTTTAATATTTTATCAATATTATCAAAGAAGGTTAATTTCCTATTAATCAATACAGGTCTTTTAATTTTGAAAACCTTGTGGGTATTCTTCCTCTCTTTCTCTTCCTTTATTATCGTAAACATATAGTCCGTCAAGATTTCCAAATCTTTATCCGTAATAAAATCCAATGAATAATCGTATTTTTTAAATATATTGTTTATATTACTATAATCGAGATAGAAACTATCCTTGTTATCGTTTATATCCTTGATAATACTAGTTATATCAGGTCGAGTATTCTTAATTAATTCGTGTATATCTTTGAAATCATCTGATGATTTATAGTTAGTATTAATACTATTCAATAAATGCGACGCTATTTTAGCATACAAGTAATCATCTCTTGTAGATGTAGGTATTTTGTAATATGACCCTGATATAGGAAGGCTAATATCGTCGCCGTCATTAATATTATAGATGTCTTCTACTTTTTCTATCTGACTGCATTTTATAGTATTGTAGTCTTTGATTATGGAATGATATTTGGGGAACGCCTCGCCATTGCCGTTGATAATTGTATTTGTATTATGAATAGGTTTTAAGCGAAGCAGGTTGGACTTTCTATCATAAGATATGCAAAACCTCCTTTTAACAAACTCGCTAAACCCAGTATCTTTGTTATATTTTTCTATAAAATTATAGGTTGCTTCCTTGCTATTATCATCGCCGTATTTTTCGAGTTCTCCTTCGACATTAAAGACATAGTTAGTATAATCACTGATTTTTCCATTTTTACTATCGCGATCATTTAGTATCTCGTAGAATAAAGTCCTAAGTAAATCAGACTTCTTCTTATCTTTAAAAAAAATATATAAATGATTATATATTTCCTCTTTGTCTAATGCTATGAATGACGGATTGATTTTGCTCATTTCATCAAAAGTAAGTATTTCAGCGTATTCAATATCATCTAAGTCTTCATCAATATATTCAATATCCTTCATATTTTCAATATCCGTTGCCATATTTCGAACTTATGTTTCTATTTAATACAATAATATATTATTATTAGATAATATATAGTAGAAAAGTAAATTATATAATCATCATTGAATATTATCAATCGCGAATGTAGTCCATTCATTTCGGAGATTTGTTAATTCTTCGGCAATTACCGAGCAGTTCTCTTCGAGGAAAGAAGCAAATACTTTTGGACTTTTAGGGTCGCTTACATCCTCCAATGAAATACGCAATATCATCAATGACTTAAGCGGATGTGGGCAAATATAGCCAATAAACGTGCAGGATATTTTATCCTTGTATTTCTTATTTTCTCTGATATAATGATTGTGAATATAGGATTGTATAATATTGCCTAGCGTATCATCTTCATCTTCGATAATAAATTCGAATGTTCCTTCGATATCTTGAAATTGCTGTATTTTAACCTTTGCAGATGTTTCACTATTTAATTCTTTTTTAAGACCTTCTAGTTTACTAATAATGATGTCTAATGATTTGGAAACAAGATATTTGGGTCCGATATTATGATTTATGCTTTCGATGTCAAACTTGAACCGCGTAGGGTCGCCATATTTATTCTTATAATACGAGCGTTCCTTATCTAAAATATTATTCTTTTTATCTGCCTCTTTCGGGTCTTGGATATATGAAAAGTTCGAGAGGGATACTGGATTAAACGATGCATTGTCGCGACCTTTCCTTTTAACAATCTTTGCTTTAAAATGCAGTTGTTCGCCAGTTCTTAAACGCGTGATTAAGATATGACTTTTGGATATTTTATTAGCAGGGAAAATATCTTTAAGTTCTTCTTTGCTAATATTTACATTATTACGCGTAGCAATAATATCGTTTGTGCTAACATCCATAGTCTTGTTAGTCGCGTTTTTGATATTTAATTCTATCTGAATGCTATTATCTTCGTAATTATCTATTTCGTCTTCTTTAAGACATATCGGAATAAGCCCAATGCGATGAATAATAATTTCATTGTGAAGAGCGCCATTGTTTATTACGATATCGACGCTAGGGTCGTCATTCTCTAGTTTTTCCCCAATAATACCAGGAATAGGAATATCAGTTAATATAACCCGCCTTATTCCATTAATAATAGCGAGGTCGATATTATTAATATTAAATGTATGGCAACTTGAAAGTTCGTCATATGAGTAATTTTGAAACGTTGGCATTTTCTTTATTAATTATATTATATCTATCTTATATATCATTTTTTAATATATTAAAAAAATAATTTAGTAATTGTATTATGTATTAAGTGCGACGAGCGACAGGGCGACGGCGGCGAGCAACAGGTGAAGGGCTGCGGCGCGGTGCTACGGGGCGACGGCGAACTACACGCTTACGTCCATAGCCGCCACCTGATAGACTGGCGACGAGACTTTCTAAAGCTTGAAAGCCACCAGATTGAAACTCCTCTACCATTTTTTCTTCTTGTTCCTGCTCTTCTTCAGAGCCACCGCGTTTAAGCATTTTTTTACGACTCGGTTTCATTGCCTTACCTACTACCGCCTTTTTAGCCTTAGCCGCTTTTTTAGCAGGGGAACGGCTTCTGCGATGGGGTCGCCCACCTTGTACTGCGTTTTGTTGATGCATTTGTTGAGTGAATTGCGCTACTTGTTGGGCAGTAGGGGTTGCAGCAGGGGTTGCTGCAGGGGGTGCTGCTACTTGCGCAGGTTGCGCAGATTGTTGTTGCATAGAGCTAGTTAACATATCATACATTCCACCCATTCCTTGTCCACCTAAATGCATCCCTAAACGACCTCTATATATCGGCTTCGGGTGAGACATAGCAACGCGCGAAGGCGGCTTAGAATGTTTAGGCACTGCCTTCTTAGCAACCATCTTCTTAGGCATTGCCTTCTTAGCCTTAGCAAGTTTAGCCTTCATAGCTCTATATTTTCTCATCGCTCCTCCAAGTTGTTCTTCTTCAACGCCCATATATATTATTATATTCTTTCTATATATACGCGCGATTTTTATTTTTATAAACATTAAAAAAATAAATTATAAAAAGAATTAAAAGATATTTCAAGGATATCTAAGGATACTTTAAGGATACTTTAAGGATATTTTAAGGATACTCTAAGGATACTTTAAGGATACTTTAAGGATACTCTAAGGATACTTTAAGGATACTTTAAGGATACTCTAAGGATACTTTAAGGATATTTTAAGGATATTTCAAGGATACTCTAAGGATACTTTAAGAAATCAAGCTAGTCATAATCGCGAAACACATAGAGGTTCTCGGCGACATCTCATTAATCGGGTTGGACGCAAAGAATTGAATAAGGGTTTTAATATTATTAACATCATTGCATTGACAGAGATAATGATACACATTACTCATATTAATCATTTTTGCCTTGTAAGTATTAATTTGCAGATTACGCAGTTGCGCTAAATGATACTGAATAATAGGCGGGAATTGCTTGTCCATATCCTTGTTCATTTTATAGCGATTGTGATTGGGATAATAGATTGTCGTAGTTTTATAATAGCTATACAAACTATCTTTAATAGTTGATATAATCGTATGAACCAGATATGTAGGGTCTATTTTATGACCATTGTTATCTAGCGGCAAATTAATGTCAGGATTATAGTTGGCGATATAATCCTTGATTGTGTATTCAGTCTTATTCTTCATATAAACTGAAAGGATATTCATCCAAATATTTGGGTGGCACGGGTCAGTTTCTTCGCGATAATTAATAGCGTCCGTAGAGAGTTTGTATAATTTATTTTTACCATCTACAACCTTCTTAACAATTAACCCATAACTATACGCGGTATTATTAATATAAGCGAATGCTTCTTGGATATTTTCAAACGGCAAAGGATATTTTACGCCGTGTTCAATAAGCGGGTGAATGATAGAAGCCATAATATCATTTTCAACTAGACTATCGCGATGTTTAGTATTAATATGAAACATCTCCATATAATTCTCACCAAGCAACCCAGTATAATCGATGATATGCTTGTTTTCGTGATGCACGATAATAAACTCATACGCCATATTGGGGTCTAGGTATTGCACAAATATACTTCTTAGTTTCAAAGATATTTCGTCGGGGCTTAGAGCAGATACTTCCTCAGCGGTAAAATGCGTTTTGTAATATTTAAATAAGATTTCGTCAAACATATTCCCGTGTTTTTTTGTGGGATGCGAGAATTTTGAACTATTCGCATCGGGACAACTAGATGTTCCGAAATACCACTCATCTTTGTAATTATAGATTGTAATGGTTGTTCCGTCATATGCTTCGTATACCTTGTCTTCAGGGGAATATAATGTATTGATGTAAGTATTGTAATCAATCCGCTCAGGGATTGAATTCGCATACGTCACGACGATATTATTATTGTTCAGGCTAAAGTCGAGCACTACACTCCTGCATTGCTCATACAATTCTTTGAAATTATCTACATTCTTCCTCGAATATGTGTTGTGTAGCAATACGATATCATCGCGACCTTTGAATTTCTTAACTTTCATCAGGGGCCAGAGGTGATATTTCTTCAAAAGCGAAATGAGGCAATTTGCATAATTGTTATTCTCACCGATTACATTGCGTTCTTCATAGGTCTTAAATGTCTCTTCAATAAGTTGGTATAGGTTGGTTGGAAATTGAAATGTTGAATTGTCGGAAGTCATTTTGATTTCGATGGAATACTTTATTTGTATTAATAAATATTAATAACTTCTTATATCAATTTTTATATATTTAATGTGTATTTAATGTAATAATAAAATAATGTAATTAATGTAATTAATGTAATTAATGTAATTAATGTAATTAATGTAATTAATGTAAAAAATAATAAAGAATTATTTAGGTTCCTTGTAAAATTTATCAAACCATACTTGTCCAACTTCTTTAGATGCTTCCTCGCTAGTAATTTTATTATTAATAATTTCTCCGCGCATTGATAGAAAATACTCTAGGCTCTCGAAATCAAAACCTACCTCTTTTGTCACCATATCAAAGAGCATCGGATATCTTTCAGTGAAGAACTTAAATTTTGCATCCTCTGATATGCTATTTACTATATTAGCGTGTGTTTTTTTACCTGCATTCTCTTGAATAATACTTCTAATATCTCTCACAATCGTGCGAATACTTTCATTATCTAGACCATCGCTTACAAAATCGGGAGGCGCACCATCATCTACTTTAGCCTTCTTGTTATTGTTCGCTACTCCTCCTAATTCTCTCTTTTTAGAACTCATTTATTATTACTATATTTTTTATATATATATTACGTGAATTCTCCTTATATTATTTACTTACTAACTTAATATCTTAATTTTTATTCCTTCTATTGTAATAGAATAAATACAAAAAATGAAAAATGAATTAATGTATTCGGAGTTAGATTATAGCCCTAATGTTAAAGCCCCAGAACCATTAAAAAACGCAGGTCTATACACAGGAGACGTATTATTTGATAAGAAGGCTTGGGGAAACAATTATGTATTCCCTCGCACTGAACCAAATGCAGTAGCATATAGTTCGCATTTTTATGCGAGCCACCACATACCTTCATATAATAGACCAGGTAATAATAGCATTTCAAGCAATGATTATAAAAAATATAATGTTCCTACTAACAATACAAGTGATGCTAGCACTACCAACGTTTATAACTTTACTTGTCATACTAATGAAGTATTGGGCTGAGGTTTCTTAATCAAATCCTTGTGTTCTACGAGGAAGTCGCATATATATTTGTAAGTTTCATTTACTTGTTCAAATGTAATACCGCCAGTAATCAATACGCTTCCGCTTTCAAATAATGCTCCCGTGACCTTTTTGCATTCTCCAATATTTTGCCCAGTTCCTTTGCCATAACAATACTTCGGACACGAGCATATCCCGTTCTTATTTTTATTATTAATATTCCAAAAATATTCGAGCTTCACGCCTTGATATATACCTGGTTGAAAACTACATTTATTATTATGCTGGTCATTAATAAATAATTTATGGACTTCTTTCCTCCTGATTTCGAACCCGTTCTTTAACTCGGGGTCAGAATAAACCTTGAAATCCGTATTAATCATCCTTATTTTGAAGTTTTGATACTTTAAATCTAATTTATAATCTGGCTCAGTATTCGCAATAATACCTTTATCAATATTGTGATATATTTCCGAAATATCATTAATAATATGATTAACAATATGCTCGGTATCCTTAATATCTTTGATACCCGTTAATTGTATATTGCCGTTTTTAAATATTTTAACATTAGGTATATACTTGTCGCTAAACTTATAAATAATAGTAACCTGATTATCAAACCTGTTCTTCTTCAGGGTATTCTTTTTGCTTTTCCTTCGCTTTTTAGGATATACACCCTTCGACACATCAACCCCGTTTTTCATAAATTGAACCCATACAATGCCCTTATCGGCACCTTCTATGATGTTCTCGATGACCTTGATATTATCAAATAATATCCCAAGATTAATGTTAATATTATTACCAATGTTCGCATTGCAAGTTATCGTAGAAATTCTGTAAGGAGAAAAGTAAATCGTTTCAGTCATCTCTTTTATTTGCAAGTAGTTATTAGCACACATATAAAAGAATATATAATCTTTATATCATTTTTTTATATTTTCTGAGAAACTATTAAACTTAATTTGTTATCTATAGAGTTTTTAGTTTTTTTATTGTTATTTTGATTATTTTGATTATTTTGATTGTCTAGTTTGATGTGCATATTATCTGTAATATTTTTGAGATACGAGGTATTCACAACTTCGTAGCTAAAGTTTGTCGATATCATAGGTGGGAGGTTTAAAATATATGTCTTATCGTTTGTATAGTGTCCCTTGCGAAACTCTTCTATAGTCATCGGTCCGTTAAATATCTTCAATAAAAATCTTGATGGTGCAGGGCGAATTGGATGCGTAAAGCCGTAATGTTTGCTTAGCATCTGTATCAAACTATTAATCTCCCATACTTTGTCGCTACCGCAATGAGAAGAAAAATTATAGGCATTTGCGCATTCGAGAGAACAAAAATTGCCAAACAATATATAGGTATCTGTTTTAATATTGTATTTGTAAGGCATCCCAAAAGTCCTATTATCAATCGGGTGGCAGCACCAGTAGCAATTATTATTAGAGTTTAAGAAGTCGTCCTTCGGATATACTTTTAAAGAATACTCACTATTATTATTATCAAATATAATGTTATCCTGTATGGTGCTATAGGTATTGTTCTCATTTATATAAAAGCAATTTGGTTCATAAGGCTCGGGAAACTCGGTGATTGTGCTGTTTTCTGTGATGTTCAATTTATTTATTTGAGCAGTTGATAGAGGCAATTGCAATATAATGTCCTCGTTATCAACGACGGAGATGTCTTTAATTATTGTATTCATCAAATTCTTTTTCTTCTTAGGGTCGCTTGCACCTCCACTCGCCTTATCATCTATTACTTTCGCTTTACGAGGCATTTTGTAAGCGATGTCTTATATTATGTATATATGCGTTTATTATTTATATAATATTGTTGGTGTTGGTAATCATACTAATCAAAGTAGTTTTTGAAATATGATATCTGTTTGATTAAAGCATCATTCATATTATCAGTTGGGTTTTTAATACTCGTAGTCTCAAACTTAACGTCGTTTTTAGCAGATATACATTTCATTTTTATCTCCTTAATCTCGTTATTAAGCGAGTTTATGGTATCTATCAAATATTTAATAATGTATCCTGATAATAAGATTAGTATTAATACTAGTAAATCCATTTTCTTTTTATTAAAGATGGATATAAAAAATATCTTAATGTAATACCTGCATACCTGCATACCTGCATTCCTTACCTCGACCACATAAAATTACCGCCACCTCCAACGACAATTGAGAATACGTTAATAACCTTCGAATATATTATTATATCAAAATTAACATTTGTTTCATTCGTTGTTTTATAATCTACGCCTTGCCTTCTCATTAATTCAAATAAATATGTATATTCTTTTCTCTTCGTTATATCTTTTTGGCTATCTTGATTACCTTTGTTCTTAATATTGATAAACAAAGACGTATCAATCATTTGATTGTTGTATGACCCTGCTGCTACTATTTTTTCAGGGAATAGCGAGAAAGAATAGCAATATATTCCAGTGCGCGGAATGTTAGTGTGATATTGGTATGGCTGGATATTGTTATAATAATAGGCATCTTCGTCTGTGCGGGTTATGGTTTTCGCCCATTTAATCTGTGCAGTATCTAATATCCCCATATTTTCATTATAGACGTGCGAAGCAGTATAGTTATCATATATATTGAAATTTATCTCTATATCTGTTCTACGTAATACCCATATTAATTCTTTAATGTGATTATATGAACTAGTCAAAGGGAAGTCTGTTCCGTTCGCAGTAATTGGCATTGCATTTTTATCTACTTTCACGTAATCTACAACATATTTGATATTACCACTTATTAACGAGGAACTCCTATAATTACTATCGAGGAATATGTAATTAACATCTAATTCGCAGTTAATAAAACTCCCTCTATTTACAAACGTCGCAATTGTAATGCTATTCGATGCCCCATATATACTATTATAAAAAACAGGGGCTACATATAATTTGAGTTTATCGCACCATACCTGATATAACTTTTCGACGCTGACAACCTCTATTTCAATCTTCAAATCTTGCGTCATTAATTTATATAATGGCAACGCTAATGATGGATTTCGCGTAAACCAAAAGTTTAATGGAACTTGCAAACGTCTCCCTTTTATGGATGGATTTAAAGCGTCCCTTACTTTATCGGATGTGGGATATATGTTGTTATACAATACATTGTTTCTAATAATATATCGAGTATTATTATTATTCGGAGATACATACTCTGGTATGTTCCCGACTAATTTATTATATTCATAGTCGTCCTTCGTAGTTAGTTCGTTCCACACGTTCATCCAATCGCCATATATCTCATCTAACGTGGTTCCTCCTAATGTTATAGTAGCCCTTTTAATAAAGATATGACCTACGTTTTTAATCCATCTAAATCGATGCGTATCAGTTGAAAAGATGTCGGGGAGGTTAAAAGATATATATATATTACTAACTAAATCACCATAGCGTTTTATAGTAAAATTAATAATTGTATTTAGAGCTTCGTTATCTAGACTGACTGAAGAGTTGCTATCTGCAGGTAAATGGATGTTTTCCATTGAAAAATTAACGTGTTTGTTATATACATATTTATAGTAATTGATGCAAGGGCTTATATTAATATACGAATCCATTTGCCCTTGTAATACTAATTGTGTTAAACCGCCGCCCATTTTAATATATTATATTATGATACTTTAATAATATCTTATATATTAAAAACATTAGATACGCATTAGCTGCAATGCAGTTATTAGTCATACCCTGATATAAAACTTACTAATTTTTCATATGTTCTCTCGTCTTCAAAGGAAGCTACGATTGTAGGAGGGTTTGTTGAATTGTCCACTATAACAATTGTGGGAAAGCTCGTAATATCCATACTACGAACGCGGTCTATATTATCCTCCCTGTTATATTTATTAAGTGATACTTTGTTCCAATTTTTATTTTTAAGACGTTCCCATATACCCGATTTATTGAATTCTATACAATGCCCGCAATTCTCCATATAATAGTATTCGACGCTGTAATTATTATTATTAAAAAATTGTTCTTGTATTCTTTGCCTGTTCGATATTATAATAGCGAATACAAGAACAAACGCAATAACTATTACATAATTTAATGACATATTGAACATTCCAGAAGTCTTTCTCTTGCTACTAGCGCTAGCAGCGCTGCTATTTTTAACCATATTATTCTAACATAATGATATATTATTAAATTATATTGCTAATAATCTCGGAACAATTATTATATTTTTTATAAATTGTTTCTTTAATAGTTTCATTATCATAAGTGAATGCTATGTAAGTATAAAAGTCAGTAATATTATTACGAATAATATTATTTAAAAACGCTTCAAACAAACTATGTTTTATTAGAATAACTCGATGATCCAATGCGTCATAGTTAATGGTCGCTATGGCATCTACATCAACGACATATACGCTAAAATCCTTATTTTCCAATAACCTTTTATACTCCTCTATATCATCATTGCACACTACAATTGTCCTATATATTAATTTAGTTTTGTAAATATTATCTAGTTCCTCCACAAATTGATTTTTTAAATCTAATTTCATATATTATTATATATTATATCATAATATATATATATAATTTTTATATGATATGTATATGATATGTATATGATATGTATATGATATGTAATATTATTTATATATAAGATTATTTAATATATTTAGTATTATAATGGATGATAAAGTAATCAAAATAAATCTAACTATTTTTCAAAACAGATATAATAATATTATAGAAGTTCCAGAAAATATCATTAGTAAGGCTGAAAATCTCAAGAAATCGTGCAATTGTTTTAATTCGTTCTATGACCCCAAGATGATATGGGAAAAGAAGTTATTTAATAAAAAAGAAAAACACGCAATTAATAATGCAAATGGCAATAATAGCAGCAGCAGCGTAAATAATAAAAGCAGAGTTCATATTATTATACCAGATTTCTCTGATATTTCAAATACTAAGAGGACGCTCATCGGATATTTAAATAAATTAACAATTAAGAATAAAGAAGTAATTTACGAGAAAATCAAGGATATTATTCATAATAACTCTACAGAGGAGGTCTTTCTAATTATTTGGTCTTATATCAAAGCAACAGAAGCAGCGAAGGGAACAGAAGCAGCGAAGGGAACAGGAGGAATGGGAGTATCGGATAGCGATAATATATATGTTAAATTACTAGAATACTTTGATGCCGATTTTTTAAATTGCACTATTAATAAATTCTGGGAAAACTATAAAAACAACAAGGAATGGTTGCCCCCTAAATATATATTTGATAATAATCTGCTATTACTTAATAATGAGTATGAATTATATTGCGACTATATTAAGTGGAAAAAAGGTATTCATAATTTAAATACCTTGTGGGTTAAATATAAACCCAACGATATCCCCCTCTTACTAAATGATATATATGAGTATATGATGAATTGCATTAATAATCCAACGATACACAAATATATTATAGATATTTTTATGGAACAGATACTAAAGATACTAAAAAATTATAACGATACTTCAATCATCGACAAAATAAAACGGCTAGATATTAAAACATTCGAAAGTTCCACCAAATTTTTAATATATAATATTATAGAAAAATAAATAATTTCTATTATTATAGTATAGAGAAATAATGAAAGATACCGATACTACCTTGTCTTTTTATAGTAGTGTATTTATACAATTAATATTTGTAATATTGCTTTTAATAATTTGGAGTTATATATACAAGTTAGAAAACATAGGATGCGCGTGCTCAGAACATAGCAACAAGGAATTTATTAAGACTTTTACTATGGTAGCCTTAGTATATTTCTTCATTACCGCGTTTATACCAATGAAAACTATCGCGAAGAGCATGGGTATCGGCGTTGTTCAATTACTTGCGTTCGGAACATTCATATTCTTCCTCGCGTTTGTCGTATATATCTATTACGCTTTTGATTATGTGCGTTATTTAATGAATGAGAAGTGTAAATGTTCCGAAGACCTTCGCCGTGATATTATCGCGATAGGAACGATGATTTCTCTGTTCTTATTTATGGTATTACTTTTCACTATAATAATCATCCCTATCTTAATAAGCACTTTAACTAACTTAATAGTTAAAATTCAAGATTTTGAAAGCGAAGTTGAGGAAGTTATCAAAAATCCCGTTAAATCTCTCTCAAATACACCAGGCAGACTATTCAAGTCAACCCGTGATATCGGATCATTCGTCAAGAGCACTGCCACTAAACTAACAAAGGTGAAGAAAGGAAAGAAGTAAGTAATGCAAATAATGCAAATAATGCAAATAATATAAAAAATATATAACATATATTTAAAGCATTCTAATAACAATTATTTTTATTCATTATCATATTATAATAATACCATATGATATCATACTATATTATACCATACTACTCACCTCTCACTATCATCGACGAAGATTTCCTTGATATACGGGGCTAGGATTTCTTCTACAATGATATCGGGTTTGAACTCATCATATGTCATAAAGATTTTGAGAAGTTGCTCTGAAAATCCAGATATCATAGCAGTTCCTTCAGTTTTGCAATTAACTGGGAAGGATTGCTTGTGCGACGAATTCAAATTCCAGAATATAAACTTAGGAGGTGTATAATTCGCTGATTTAAACTTTTTAACAATTGTTTTATACAATGTTTCTACGTTGCTATTCTCAGAATTATCAGTGGTAGCCTCGTCAAATTGCATATCCGTGAATATAAATAGTTTTCTAGGCATATCTTCGTCGTTAATATTATTATCCTTGCCGTATTTAATAATCATATCGCAAGATTTCTCGAAATCAGTATTATATCCGAAATCAACATTGATTAATGATTTAAAGCAAGTATATAGCGATGGCTCTGTGCCTTTCTCAGCATATTCTTTGTATAAATCATCGGGGATAAGAGATACTAATTCGGGGGTTGCGCTGAATGTAATGAACTTGTTCTTGAACATTCCTTTGCAACACTGCGATGTAATAATACCAAGCGAAATCGCTACTTGCGCGGGAATACTGCCATTACTAGCAGAAAACATAGACCCTGATAAATCAATCATCGCCAAAGAGTTTCCGAGAATGCCACTGCTTTTAACATTATCTACAATAGTTCTCCATTGTAGCTCTATTGTTTCATTCTCTGAATATTCTTCCTGTGTGCTACGAAGATTAACATAATAATTTGCTAATTCGTGAGGGAGAATACCTGCGACATTAATCTTCGCATCTCCGCTTCTTACTTTAGACAAATAATCGCCATATCTATCACCATCGTGGATATTAAATGCTATATGCAGTCTTCTCGAAGCAACACCAGGAACACCTTCGTAATTAATCTTGTCCCACTCATTATTGCACATAAGTGTTTCAACAATATTAATCTTTTTTCTAAGAGGCACGAGATATTCCTTCCTATATTTCTCCATCTTTTTAGCATCGTCTCTCCCATATAGGATTGTCGCAATCTTCTTTGCAAACTGCTTACGCTTATCATTCCTATCATTTTCGCTAGGTGCCCACTTTGCACACAGCGAAACGCTAGCAACCTTTGCCTTTTTATCTCCAGTCGCCTCATCAGTCGCCTCAGCGCTTTCCCTAATCTCGCTAATCTTCAATTCTGAAAGGTCATCTTTCAACTTATCCGCAAACAAGGTTAATTCATAATTATTACCAATCATTCCGTCTGTCTCGTTCTCATAGCAAATATAAAGTAAATCCTTCCATCTCCCATATTTGTTAATATATGTAGTGATATTATTCATATAAGTATAAGGCTTATTATCACGCAACCATAGCATCGCTTGATTAGATACTACCTTCTCTTTCTTTCCTGTAAGCCTATCGCGTCCATTGAAAATCACTGCAATCGTTTTCTCAGGATTAATAGCCCAGCATTCTTCGATATACTTGTGATTTTGCTCCTTCGTAAGAGTTCGCGTATACATCATAAAGTAGTCAATAATGCAACTCCCAGATGTATCCAGTGCGATAGCGCCATTCTCTGTGCAAGTGTATTTAGGTTCGTTTGTCTGCTCCATTGTTTGTTAGGTTCTTAATCTTAGTAAATAAGGAGAGTTATGTATCAATTTTTATAAATATTTGATATATATAATATAATTTGATATAATATAATATATATAATATAATTTGATATATATAATATAATTTGATATAATATAATATAGGATGCTTTTGTATTCACCTTGTAAATTTCAGAAGTCGCGAGTATTATATTGTAAATTAAATAATGAGACTTATCTGCTTCATAATATACGCGAATGGGTAATTAAGCAGAACCCATCAATTAATACATCAACCCATTGGTGGTTCAAGGATTTGCCACAAAACATAAATGAACTATTCTTACACATCTCAAAAAATAGAAAGATTATTGAGATGTTCAAAAAATTATTTGGCAGCGATTATGTGATTGATATATTACACGATATGAACGAGATATATGTATCCCCGCCATCAAATAATAATAAGAACTTTGAAAAAAACGCTTCGGATAACATTTTTTATACTAGGCATATTGACGGACCATTCTATCATATCCCCTTCGCTTCTTGCTATAGAGTTATTATAGGTCTCGACAATAATAGAGATATTATGACTATATTCAATATCATTCCCGAAAGCTACATTATAAAAACTGGCGATGTTGTAGGTTTTGACTTTAACAGAGAATGCCATTATATAACTCCAATCTTTCGCACTAATTATGAAAATAAGAATAGCGGCAATGTTGGCAATGACAGGTATCGTGTAGTTATGAAGATACATTATTGCGTATATCCCAGATGGGCAATTGTATTTGGTTTTATTCTAAGCAAACTTTCAATAATGTATAATAAATTATTTAGAGACCTCTTTCTTTTCACTATGAAACCGCAAAGTAAATCTACAAAATATTTAGCAAACATTATGATATTGACTACAAAGGTATATCACGATATAGAATATTACATCGGTAATAATAATATTCAATACATATTACTATTATACTATGTATCTCTTAACACGCATTATAATGTATTTGTTTTTGGTAGTTCATTCATACATTATTTAAGATGGATTGATACTGCTGATAATAATGAGAAAATTGATATTCTTTTCAAGAGAGATTACAATTTTTATAAGTTCATTTACTTGTTCCACTTCATACATATGTATCTTTCGCATAAGATAGATGACAATGATAACTACCCAATGCTGTATGCTGCAGTAGCGACCCCAGTAATATCAACATTATATCTTCACGATTATACTATGTATATACCTAAACTTTTAGAAATACTCTTCACATTTTTTATAGTTATTGAGAATACAATTAGCCTAACATATTTTGAATATATATATATCTATGTTAATATATTTTTAAACTATATTCAACTATTCAAACCATTGGATATGCTAATATGCTAGATATTACTTCCAATATTCTTAATATATTAGCATATTATAGATAATACCACGAGAAGATACAGCATATTCTTATGGACTTGAATATTAAACAACTTACGCTTAATAATGGTATTCAAGTTATCATAGTGCCGTTGAAAACAAATTTAACTTATATATCTGCTAACTTTTTACTAGGGCATTATCAAGAGAAAGAGAATGAACAAGGTATGACACATTATTACGAGCATTTACTTGCGCGTATGACCTCACAAAAATACAAGGATACAAATTATATCAGCGAGGAAATATACAAACGCGGAGGTATTAGCAATGCCTATGTATCCGATTATGAGATGAGCGTGTATATAACAGGGATTTACAAAGATTTAGATTTTTATATGGACATATTGTCTAATACCATAAATAAATTTTATATTGATAGGAATATTATCAAACAGGAAAAAGGCGCAGTTATTCAAGAGTATATGGGGTATATGTCTGCTCCCGATTATAAGTTTAAGTTTAATATATTCAAGTTCCTGTATCCTAAATATTCATTTATAGCAGATTATAAAAAGAGGATTAAATATATTAAAAGGTTTGACTATAAAGCAATAGACGGGTATATTAAGAGACATTTGAACACCAATAATTTTGTTATAACAATAACATGTCCTTCCAATAAAACTGCGGAGGCTATTAAGAATGTTAAGAAATATTTTGGGGTTATCAAATATAATAACGTGAAGCCAGCATATCCTGTTATAAAACATAGTAATACTAATATAAAAATAGTGAATATCAAGAATGATAACGTAGATGATAATAATTTAATAGTAATACATATAGCGAAGCGTATCGAGTTCCTTTCAGAAGAATACCTAATATTAAATTATTATTTGCAAAGAATATTATTTAATTTTTATAATGGCATCTTTTATAATATACTTCGCAAAAAACTTGGTATCATTTACTATATTGGGTTAGCAGTAAATACCGATAATTACAATGCGGATATGTCATATTACCGAATAATATCTAGATGTCAGCATAAGAATATGCCGCTATTCATTAAAAGTATCATTGATATCCTCGAATGCTATGAACTAAAAGACGAACACATAGATACTGCTAAGAATTATTTCAAATATTATTATGAAAACAAGAAGTTCTATAATCTTACCTCTTTTAATGATGATTATAAAAGCCAGCTATTATTTCACAAGGATATCGTAAAAAATAAAGATATTTATAAGAAATTACTATCTATCACCACGAGCCGAATAAAAGAATACTACAAAAATGTATTCGTCAAAGACATATTATCAAAGCATATTCTCTTCTATTACTCAAATCGCAATAGTAATACCGCAATAGAACCTATATATAAGAAGCTACTGCCTAGTGCCGACTATAAAACATATTATATTGCTTAGGTTAAATATTAAATATATAAAAAATGATTATGATAGAGTGTTATAATAATTCTAACATTATTGTTAAATAATGAATAAAAAGCAATTAGGTCAATTTTATACAACAAATTATAAGCATATTTTGCAAAATATGTATATTCCTGATGATACTAGTAATATCATTGAACCATTTGCTGGTAATGGCGATTTATTACGTTTTTTGGATATGGATATGGATACCGACAAATATAATATAGAATGCTATGATATAGAACCTAAAAAAGATTTTATAATTAAGCGTGATACATTACTTAATCCACCTAATTTTGATGACGCTTTTGTAATCACAAACCCTCCTTATTTAGCCAGAAATAAATGCGATAATAAGGAGATTTTCAATAAATATAATACGAATGATTTATATAAATGCTTCATAAAACTATTGACTGCCTCATATTGTAAGGGTGGAATTTTAATTTTACCATTAAATTTTCTTTGCTCGATACGCAAAGGAGACATAGAGATTAGAGAGAATTTTATTAAAAAATACGACATCATTACTTGTAATATATTTGAAGAACAGGTTTTTGAAGATACATCGTATTCAATATGCAGTTTCCAGTTTAGAGCGAAACAAACTGCTGATGCTAATACTGATGCTGATTGCAATATTAGCAATTGCTATATTTACCCTTCAAAACAAAATATAAAGTTCTCTTTGTCTCCTAATAATAATTATACAATAGGTGGGAAAATATATAATCTTCAAAAAAATAATAAATATAAAATAGATAGGGCTACAAAATTACTTAAAAATAGTGAAGATTTTACAAACATATTAGTAAAATGTATAGATGATAATATAAATAGCAAGATAGGCTTGTTTATTGTCGATGATTTGACTAAAGAAAAATATATAGATAGGACTGCTAATTTAACTGCAAGGTCATATGCGGTTTTAGTGATAGAACCTAAACTTACATTAGAAGAACAAGAAAATCTTGCAAACAAATTCAATATATATCTGAATGAATATAGAGATAAATATAATTCTCTATTCCTAACAAATTACAGAGAAAGCAACACTATAGCGAGAAAGCGTATATCTTTCGGATTGGTATATGAAATATGTGGTTATTTGTTGATATCTTCGATGTCTTCGTAATAATTATCTATTATAAATTGCTGAACCTTGATATGACTTCCTATAAGTAAATTAGGATGCTTTTCATATTTTATAATCAAGTCATTATATTTTTCTGTTAGATTTGTGTCCAATAAAACTATATATATCTCTTTTTCTTTTCCGTATTGTAAAACCCAATCACAAAACGTATAGGCTTCTTCAAATACATTATCTTGGTGCCCTCCACTACCTATAACAATCTTGGCAAAAACCCACCCATTTATTTTTCCTGTAAAGTTAGCATCAAATGATTTTAGACAATCCTCTTTTTTTATCCCTCTTTCTTTAAGTGCATAGTTATCAACAATTTCGCCATTTTTTGTTGGGCGAAATGATATAGAGGATAAATTACTAAGAAAAATACCGCATTTAGAAAACGTTGTTTTACATACGTCAAGTTGGAATTGTTCATCTTTTGAACCTTGTCTAGATGCATTTATAGATATTCTACTGGATAATAGGGTTGCAGTAATAATATTAGTTCTACATTCTTCTAGTAATTCTGCTTCTTTAATATTTATCCTATCTAATTCTTGTAGAACCCTTTTATACTCTTCTTTATTTATATTGTTTGTTAAATCCCCTTTTTTTATTGATAGGTGTGCTAACATATTATTTTCATTCTGGCGATTAGTTCTAATAGACATTATATCAAATTCAATTGGTTTTATAATAGGCATAATACTATTATTGTAGTTGGTTTAATGAGTTATCATTTTTTCTTTTATCATCAAAGTTATTAGAACATATAATTTAAATTATTATATCTTATTAGGATACCCATCAGAATAATATAAAATGGACACGACCTATTTTTACATATATTTATTATTGATATTTACAATAACCATATCATTCACAATAATAAGATGTGTATTTAATATACATACAATAGATATATTTTTTTACCCAAATGAAGCCAATAATATTCTTGAAAATAAGATATACTTAATTAGTCATATTTTAGTTAATTTTCTACTAGGTGTGATATTTGGGCTTGATATTATATTCGGGATGTTTATAAAAATAATAATATTCGAAGTATATCTTCATATTACTGAGCATTGTGATATCTTCTATATATCAAAAATGTCTAACTTAATAGTTATCATTGTAATATCATTAGTAAGTTATACTGCAGGAAGTATGATAAATAAGTTGGTATCTAAAATGAAATAAAATTATATAGGTAATATAAAAAATAGATATACTTTACATCCCTCCCTAGTGTCCTCCTTACGCATTCATTTTTTCGCTGATAATCTTGTCGATGTTATTGGAACATATCTTAAAGTTAATTGCATTTCGAAGAGGGCATCTGAACTCAAAATGGTCTGTGTTGCTAATTCCCTCTTGTTTTTCAGTATCCAGTTGACTTTGCAAGTATTTAAATAGGCATTTATCGTGTGTAATAGACATAGCACTGCATACCTTCTCGGTTTTTGCAGAGTTGTCGATATACATCTTGGCAATTCTATCACTATTTTTAAAGTTTTCAAGGCATACGCAGCAAATATCATTACGAGTGCTAGAATTCCTCTTGTAATTGCACATCACGAATGGGAGGTTTGTGATATCCCATTTAAAGTTTCTGAAAAGCATCTTATTGATACGCACTAATACCTCATCATTATAACTAAAATTACCGCTTGTAAAATTATCGCTATGATTTCTCAAGCAAAACTGAGTTTTAAACTCTACAATATCTTTCATAATAAGATTTGAAATTTTCTGCTTGTTCAAAATGCTCATCTTATCAATAATAGTTCCCGTGTGTTTAGATATAACAATCCCGTGATTAGACAGAATAAATACATTTGACAACAAATCTACTTTGCAGAAAGGAGGCTGGGTATTGTATATTGTAGGAACAATTATGTCAAAGTCAAAGGACAACTCGATGCCACTATAAACATAAGGGATTTTGCCAATAGTGATTTTGTAGTTGAGCTTCTTGTGCATTATGATAGGTGTATTGAAATAACCTGCATCGGTGGTATCTTTAGTAATTGTGATGTCGGAAGATGAAACGTTCGAATAACCAGCATTCTCATTAAATATATTTTGGAGGGCGTTGATAAAGTTCGAAACATCCTCTTCGCAATACATACAAATATCCATATCATTCGCAGTGAGTATGCGCGCGGCAGTTTCGGGATGATGCCTCCTATTCCAGAAATTATGGATGTCATATGTATTGCAACCATTATATATGACCTTGTTGTGATCGCTAATAATCATATCCCTAACATATCCTCCAAAGATAATCCCGTTATTTGCAAAGACGGAATTCTTTATATTGTTAAATATAATATATTTAACGCGATCAGGAACGAAGTTAATCTTGACCATATCCATTGTTTAAAACGATAGCAGCGATAGCAGCGATAGCAGCAGCCTTGTTCTTTGCTTGAAGACTTCTTGATACAATCAATAATCTGCAAGTTCCTTACTTGAAGACTTCTTGATATAAGCAATAATCTGCAAGTTCCTTACTATAACATATTCAAAATATCTAATCATTTTTTATAAATATAATAAAAAAATAATACAAATTTATTCTGCTTTCTATCCTATATCATTCTCTATTTTAGCGCGAGAATATGCATACATAACCTTTTCAGCCGTATCGATTGGCAGTATATAATCTCTTGCGCCATAAAATTCAGGGTTTTTACGCGACGCTCTATTCACTAATGTTCTCAGCGCATTTATATCGTGTAGTTCATATTGAAGACGAAATGAAATGTTGTCGCCGCCAGAGCCGCTAGTAAATATAAAAAATATAGATGGTTTTATCTTGTTTAAACCATCGGGCATATAGAAACTATTTGGATATTTAAAAGATACATTGAAAACTCCTGAGCTATCTATCTTGTGAATGTTTGGCGTTTTCTCAAATGCTATTTCATAATTAGGGAAAGGCAGACCAGACCCCGAGTAATTTGTCATTCTATCTATGGGGTTTGGTGCGGTTAATATAATAGTATCATATAATACATTATTTTTTATGGAACCCGATATATTTAACAAAGAATAATCCTTGTTAAAAGACACATTAAAAGCAGTATATTCATCATTAAAATTCATTCTATTTTATATCTCTATATTTTAGATATGTTTTATTTTTAATGAATAAAAAATATATAATTTATTTTGTCTAGATATCATTGATGTCTTCGCCTTCGTCGCCTTCGTCGTCATCGCTATACTTGGTAATATATATGTTATTATAATCATTCTCTTTCTTTTTACAATCCTCTATTTGCAAATCATCGAAGATTATGTCTGCATCATTTGCATTATTAATTGTATTAAGATTGCTTTTATTATATGCACTAATTAATGTATCCGAAATCTCTTTATTATTAATAAGCAGTTTGCATTGCTCCGCATTATATTTATGCACGATATCAACCTTGTTTAATTGAAATTCTCTCATAGATACCGCGATAATATCGCCAGTTTCAATTAAAACCCGCTTGTTAAACCGCCTCATAGACCCCCTTATTACACCAACTGCTTCAGTTCCATTATCGCATAATACGAGAACCCTGCAATTCCCTAATAACTTAATAACATACGCATATACTTCGTGCTCCGCATCAATATTATAGTTATTGTTATTTGCCTTATTAAAATGACTTATCTTTTTCTTATTTCTAATGCTGGTTTGATACATATATATAAGATGGATATATTATATATATAATCCTATTTTAGTCTTATATTATTTATTTTTTTGCATCAAATGAATATCTTTCTTTTGACCTGAGATACATATTTCTCTTTTTCTTATTATAAATATTTAACTTATATTGCTCGTAGGATATAATATTGTTCATATTATATGTATTCGTATATGGCGTAGCCGCCGCAGTCGCATACATCGTAGCATTACACAGCAATCTTAAGTCGGGCGCGCTATTGCATCTCGTAATAGTCTGTTTATCAAACCCGTTTGAGTGATTGATATAGTTTGATGCTATCACAAGATACGCTATGCATTTAATGTTCATATTTTACTTGTTAATATATATATAAGCCTATCATTTTTTATATATTTTTATGCTACTACTCATATATATAATTGATATCATTCAATTTCATTCAATTTCCTTTTATGATATTTATATAAATTGCAAACCTCGCTATTATCGGGATACCTGTATTTTTCGAACATATTATATATGTCATCTATGTGGTTTTCATTGGCTAATACGTCTTGCCTTATTACTAATTCTTTAAGCCCCGAATGCGATGCCTGATTTTGCAATAGGTCTTTGTATTGCTTCGCATAGTAATACATAAAGGATTTTGTTAGTATATTATTGTTTTCGCAATTATTTTTAAAGGTAATAAACCATCGCGTTTTATCAATGCCAAGAGGCACAAAGTCAATATTCATAATTGATTGCTGCTTATTTGGTAATGTTGTTCGCGACCAAGTATTATAAGGGAACGTAAACATATTATAGTATTTATTATATTTATTATTTTCATTCAGTAATTCCATTTTGTTCGTGGATACATCTACCTTTTGCTTAAAAGATATCCCTAAACCCTTTTTATCTGCATTCTGAAACTTGAACATTTTAATCTTTTTAGGTGGTATATTGATATTATAGAATTGTGGGTGATTTACATCCATCGTATTCAATACGCAATCCATAATATTCGCATCAACGTCCATACAAATATGCGTCGTCGAGTATTTTTTATTATTATAGAATGGCGTAGCAGGAGGGTTGCTATTCATAGGCTCATAACTCCACCAAAGTTTGTCTTGATATATCATTGTTTCACCAAAAGCCTTCTCTTCGGTATACTGCATCCCGTGCATAGGACATACGAGGCACCCATTATTTATTTTGCCTTTATCTAGTTTTGACCCCATATGAGAACATACGTTAATTGTCGTATATGTTTTATTGTATTTATTATCATACCAAGTAATCAGTGGTAGTTTGCCAATTTGAAAAGAATATGGTTTCTCGCTATCTATATTTTTCACAAAGTTTATACAATGCCATACCTTGAATATTTGAGGAAGGTTGTATGCTATAACTATGGTATTTGCAATTAAATGCAAGAAAAAAATGTATCCGATGTATCGAGGGTATTTATGGTTAATATACATTGATTGTTAGTATCATTAGTGGTATAATGTTTATATATGTAGGGTTATCAAGATGGAACCTGATATCTTTTCCATTATTTATATTTTTATATAACTATTTTGTAGAAGGTCGGATATCTTAATGCCAAAAAAAGATAATGTGTGCTCGCGAATTCTAACGCCAAAGCAAGTTGGTCCGATATGCTGGTTTATGGCTACCTTCGTCGCGATGTTTTATAGCCAACGTAGTAGAAAAAAATTACTTAAAGCATCTGAAGGTTGGGATACAAAAAAGAAGTTATTTAAATTATTAAAGCACGTGTTGGATGAGAAATACTTGAAGGTTGGTAGTCGAGAAAGCGAGGATTATAAACATTTCAAAGATACTACTTTTGGCGAAATATTACAATACTTAAATATTGAAAATAAAGATAAATTCCCTTACAATCCTAAAAAAGTCAAACATGGTTTTGACCCAGTCTTATACATTGGTAAATTATATAAATTATTAAATGTTGATTACAAAATGTTTGAATATATAATTAAAGATGATACGCTTGCATATTCGTATTATAATGATGAATATAATTTCATTAAACATGTAATTGAAGGCAAAAATCTCAAAATATCAGTTGATTTTTCTGAAAGAAAAAAAAAATATGTAGAAGATAACAATGCACCGCAAGTATTACTTGTTGAACTTGGAAATGAAATTGGGGATAAGGGTAATAGTAGCTGGGTCTATAATAAATACTTTCCAAGCAACATAATACCTGATGGTGATACAAAGGATAATCTAAAATCATTGCAAGAAAAAATAACTTATAATGGCAAAGAATATAACTTGGATTCGGTAGTATTGTCTAATTGGAATAATCCAATACATGCGATTGCAGGTATTACTTGTAAAAAAGATAGGTATGTTTATAATGGCTGGACGAGAACCAGTATGGATCCCGCAATGGGTAATAAACTGGTTGATAGAAATATCCCGTGTGAGCTAATGAAATTTAATTGGAATATTATAAAACATACAGATTTTTGCTTAAATGTTGTTGAATGTATTCCAGATAAATTGAAGAAAAAATTAAAAAATAAAGACGAACTCTGCTTTAATTTTAGCAAAGGATCCCGAATATTAATATATGTTCGTAAAGATGCTAAGAGCGACACTTCATCAAAGGATGGTTTAGGTGATGTTGCTAAGTCAGTTAGAAAATCTATTACTAAGTCTCCTAAGAAATGCCCTGAAGGCAAGGTATTAAATCCTAAGACGGGACGCTGTATATTGATAAAGAATGCTATGAAGAAGTCGCCAACGTCGCCAAAAAAATGCCCCGAAGGCAAGGTATTAAATCCTAAGACGGGACGCTGTATATTGATAAAGAATGCTATGAAGAAGTCACCAAAGTCTCCAAAGTCTCCTAAGAAATGCCCTGAAGGCAAGGTATTAAATCCTAAGACAGGACGCTGTATATTGATAAAGAATGCTACTAAGAAGTCTCCAAAGTCGCCAAAGAAATGCCCCGAAGGCAAGGTATTAAATCCTAAGACGGGACGCTGTATATTGATAAGGAATATAAGGATTGCAAAGTAATATTTACATAAATAACTTAGAACCACTTAAGTATCCAATATATACAAGGCTTCTCCCAATTTATCAATAGTAATTTTTGTCAAATATCTTTTGAAATTATAAGGGGTAAGTAAAGCGTCAAGTTCAGTTATTACTGCGCTATTAACTGCTACATATAATGCTTGCAAGTGCTTAATAGATTTCATAGCTCCTTCTAGAGCCAATAATTCAGTTTCTTTAATATCCAATCTCCAAAAATTATATTTAGATACATCTATATTGTTTCTTTCAAATAAGGTATCCAATGTAATACTTTTATGAGGTATCTCAGAAGACGCATCAATCCACACAATATTCGCAGTTTCTATACCTAGCCGCCTATTATAAATATCATCTTCTATGTATGATTGCAAACCTACGTGTATGCATCCAGTTATTTTTATTTTTTTAGATGATAAGATGTTAGTTATCTCCTCGATATCAATAATCATTTCATTATATTATTATAAATAATTTTATTTTATATATTTTAATTTTACTATACTTTTAATATTCTATTAATATAGAATTATAATAGAATATAATGAATAAAAACCAAAGTGAAGCATTATGTATTCGTAATACGGGAACTTGGGCAAAGGTTAAACCCGAACATAAGTTTGATTCGTCAAAGTTTAATAAAGAGCTTGTGCTCAAAGACATTCCTATTTTATCTCCCAAAATCGATGATATGATTAAAAGGATAAATGCACTGGATGAACGCGATATGGCAAACGATAACAAATACTACAAACACATAATATATAGTGATATATCTGGTGTTTCTGGTGCTAAGATGGTTGCTTCCGCTTTAATCGCCAATGATTTCTCTCTTGTATATTCTAATAAGTTTGCTTTGAGACAAGATATTCCAGATAAAAATAGAACATTTGGGCTTCTAACAACCTCTACGCTATATCAAAAACCGCTAACAACGGGGTTAAAGAAGAAGATGATGACCCTTATGAACGACCGACCTGCAAATATTAATGGTGAAAATATGCGTATCATCATATTAGATTCGGGGTTTAAGGAAGGTCTAGATGTATTTGATGTTAAATATATGCATATTTTAGAGCCACTCGAAACAAAGGCAGAATATACGCAAGTAATCGGAAGAGGCACTCGATATTGCGGACAGGCAGGGTTGCCCTTTATTCCAAATGTAGGTTGGCCCCTAAATATTTATAGATACAATATAAAATACGATAATTATACAACAATCCACGACTTATATCTTAAACATAGTAATAAAAATATTAGTGCATTTAATTTCATAGCAGATGTCGAAGCGATTATGGTTGCGTCAGCCGTTGATACACCGCTTACTGAAAACCTCCACATATTAAAAGAAAAGAATAACCGCTTCTATGATACAATGATGGTTAAACATAATATCAAAGTAGATAAACCGAAACGCAAAGATTATATCGAGATAGTTAATAATATTCGCGGGAAAATATATACCAACGACAGCATAATTGATTGCAAGAAAAAGTGCAAAGGACCACTCGAGGATTTCCCTTCATCAAATGCCCTTCTTATTATCGCCGCAGTATTTGTTATTGATAAAATAGGGACGCGAACTGATATTGTTAATGTGAAAAGTAGAAAGTTATATATGGGGAATGTTAATAATAAGGTTGCTAATTATATTAAAGATGATACTTTGATTAAATATTTAAATGATAAGCACCCTAAACCCCTACTATGCAATATCATAGATAAGAACCAGAACTATTGCGATGCTATAAATAAAATTTGGATGAACCCTATTAACTTTCTAAAATTATATGGGGAAAAAATTATTGAAAATCTCAATTATTATAAGAAGACAAATGTTATCAATGATAAGAACTACGCGGATGCCTTGAGATTTATCTACGAATATAAAGATAAGTTAATACAAAAGAAACCAGTGCATATCCCTGAGCCGCCTAAAACGAAATTGACTAATATTGAATTATATAAATACGTGGAGAAGCATTTTGCCCCCTATAAATGGGATTATATTGATATCAAAAATAAATGCGTAGCTGAAGATGATGATATAACAAAGGCATTACCCAAAGATAATAAGGGCTATGAAATCGTGACCTTCTCGAATACGCAAAACTTTGTTCAGAAGTTCTTAACGCCGCAGTCGCCCTACAAAGGGATGCTCTTATTCCATAGCGTTGGTTCGGGTAAAACTTGCACGGCTATAGCAACCGCCACAAATACCTTTGACAGGGAGGGATACAAGATATTATGGGTGACGAGGCATACATTAAAAGAAGATATATGGAAGAATATGTTTGATAAAATATGTAATCTGATAATTCAAGAGCGCCTTAATAATGGCGAGATATTGCCATCGACTAAAGCGAAACGTATGGAGTTTCTAGGTAAAAATTGGCTACAACCTATTTCATACAAGCAATTTACTAATCTGATAAAAGGTAGTAATAAATATTATAAGCAAATGGTCGCTATGAATGGCAAAGAAGACCCTTTTAGAAAAACGCTGATAATCATTGATGAAATACACAAAATATACAGCTCTTCGCTGTCGACACTAGAGAAGCCGAAGCCAGAAGTTCTTCAAGAGATGATACAAAACTCTTACAAAGTATCTGGCAAGGATTCGCTTAAATTACTTCTTATGACCGCGACACCTATTACGGATGATCATATGAGTGCTATTAAGATACTCAATTTATTATTAGAAAATTATGAGAGATTTCCAGAAGACTTTGATAGGTTCAAAACAATGTATTGCAGCGAAAATGGGTTATTCACGGAGAATGGGTCAACCGAGTTTATGAATAGAATTACTGGGTTAGTTAGTTATATTGATAGAACAAATGATCGCAGTCAATTTGCTTATCCTATTATCAATGATGTATTATTGGATATAAATAGACAACATGCAAATAACAATGGGATGTCTGACCTTACTAATAAAATGGCTGAATTTGAGAATAAACTTACTGAAGCAGGATTAACGAAGGATGAGATAAAAGAAATAAAAAAGAATATTAATAATCTGAAAAAAGAAATAAAAAATGCTAATAAAGCAAATGACGAACCAAAGGATATTATAGATTATATTAATAATTGTTTTACTAAGAAACAAACTAAAAAGAAAAAACAACGCGATGATATACATAGTTTTTAATGAATGACGACTAGATACTAGATACTAAATACTATAGAATATGGGTGCGTTATATTTAATATAAGAATAATAGAAAAATATATATAGATATGTATATATTATATTCAATAGTTATATCAGCAGTTATTTTTGGCGTTTATCATTATTTTGATAGTATAAGCAGGGATAATAAGGATACTAATGACGCGCCATATGACGTTAATAAGGATTTATTGACTATTAACAATATTATTATATATATCTTGATAGTATCTATAGTATTCTTTGTAATATATATGGCTTTTAGCGATGACCTAGATATATTTACAACGCTAGGTATTTACGACAATGACTATAATAATAATTCTCAAGATATAAAAAAAACTAATATAAATCCTGCAATTTTGAGGAATTTTACCGACCCTATGAAGATGGGCTTCGAACCCTATAATAGCGGAGGCTCAAAAAGTAATTCGAGTTCTGACGCTTCATCAGTATCCTCTTCGGAATGCTCTGCAGATAGCGAGTAATCGCTGAAACGCCTATTACGCCTTATATGGTTGAAGAGAGGCGTGGTTAATCAATACATTTTTTGGCTTTGGTTTCAGGTTAATAGTATTTTCTTTTCTTCTATCCTCCATAAGAACCTTGTATTCATCTATTGTAGGAATATATACATAGTTTGCTTTTTTCCCTTCTTTTATACGTGCGTTAATCTCTTCTAGTGTAGGCAAATCATCATATTTTGTTGGTTTCATTTCGCGGGTGCTATGAAAATCCAAATGTTTATTTGATAATAGTAATATTTCGTCGTGGAAACGATTACCTTCAGTCTTATAATATATCCAACCATCTATATGAATATTTAAGTTCCTTTTCAAGTATGGCGCTAGTTTATCTTGAAAAAAAGCGACTAGTTGTTTATCTGTTTCGTGTTTAGAGAACCTCGCGCATTTAGTAGGCATCACCTTTCGCTCTCCCCACGTTTTTTTTATTGTCCCGTCAGGAAGGGTAGTTCGTATAGGCGATTCACTTTCTGCTTCTGCGCAAGTAGTAACCAACAAATCCTTTAATGATGCGCGGTCAGTCTCTTCATCAGCATCCTTCTCAGTATATTCAAGTTTTTCTATAATATTCCATAATAATTTTATTGTTTTAGGGTCGCCAATATTTAATAAATACAAATCCTTCTTCAATTTATATTTAATATTTGTTCCGCGCAGACCAGGTATATAATATAACGGATATACATATTTATAATTCTTTGTTGATTTTTTAATATCATTATTATCGGGGATTGTTGTATATACTATATTCGATTTATCTCTATCAATTCCGTAGAAAGAAGCGGATGCTTTGGAACTAACAAAAAATGCTTTGCTATGTCTTCTTCTATAGAATTCCTTTACATATTCTTCTTTAGATTTTGAATAATCAAATACATAATCGACACCTTGATATACGTTTGTCCGATTTGGAACAATAGTAATGTCGAAATCTAAATCATCAATGTTAATATTTTTTTTCATAAAATCTTTTAACTTCTTGCTATTTGTTATACTTCTCAAATCTGTTAGGGGATTATATGTATTAAATACTCGCAATTTTTTAGCAGGTAAGTTTAAGCTCATTATCCTATATTATATCATTATTTTTTATCTGTAATCATATCATAATATAACCTTTTATTAAGAGAATAATAGCAAGATGGTTTAAACTTGCGTCCAAATAAACTATTGCTTCTCAATAAATGCTCTAGTTCCTCCTCGCTAATATTTTTGTAGTTCTTTAATTCTCTCTCAGACACATATTTGTAATTCATATCTTCCCAATTTGCAAATGTGGTTGCTACTTCAGGAGGCGACGCATATGACGTTGATAATATTCCATTTGATAATGATAAGGCATTATCATACACATAAGATAAATCATACACATAAGATAAATATGATATATAACATAATTCATCTGGTGCATAAGTGTCTTTGAACCATAGCAAGTAGTTGTTAGGAGTTTTTGTGGCGTTTATTAGTAATTCGCTATGCCGTCTATTAAGAATACACCATTGCGATGCTTTATTAATATTTTTTTTTGGAATATATTCTAAGGCAACCTCGCAATTTGGAAAGCAATCGTCGGGGTTCGCAATATGAAAATAGGAATACTTAGTATCAAGATGGCTATATATATAATTAAAGGATTTTAATGGTATGCACGAGGCTGATAAAAATATAAAGTGCTTATTATCTTTATCCTTTAAAGCCTCTTTGATAAGGACGTTTTGCGCTTTCACAATAGATATGTCGGCATACTTAGTATTAATTATTTTATTAATATTTATCTTGTAATCATTAAAAAATTCCAGTTGTTCATTCGTTTTATAATGAATATAAATGTTATACTTATTTTTACTTATTCCATTGAAGAAATTAAACCAAATATTTTCATGATTGATTACATCATATATTAAAAAGAGGAAGGCTATTTTATTCATTATAACTTAGGATACGTGGATTTATAAATATAGTGATAAATTATATTTATATAATAAAAAATAGGTGTTCACGATGGGACTTGAACCCATAATCTTCGCTTCATAAGAGCGATGCCCTAACCGATTAGGCCACGCGAACTATTTAGAATGTTGTAGTGGAGATTATTCTCAATCCCACTACATACTATATAATAGAGTTTATCTTTATATACTTTTATGGGTTTAAAAAATGATTGATGTTATTTTTATATTATTATAATAAATGTCAAAAAAAAGGAAGTAGATGTTCTATTAATGGGAAAAAATATGAATTAGAAGTTTATAATATAGTTAAAAAATGTATGCTTGATGAACAAAAATTTAATATACAAGACGAAGATGAATTAGGAGGATGTAGTTCTAAAAACGATATAAGTTGCAATATGAATTCATATGGCGATATATCAATAGAAATTAAAAAATCAAAAACACCTGATTGGATGCAATGTTCTATACATTATGATAATACAAATAAAAAATGGGTAGGAAGTTTACGTAATAAAATACCAGACAATTCAAAAAATGTTTTTGAAGACATAATTTCTAATATAACAATATTTAATGGAAATATACCTCCATTTATGTTAAAAGATATAACACACGAAGAATGGATAAAAATTAAAAGAGAAACAAACGATTACAACGATATATATATTGATTGTCCAAATGATACTATAAAGAGATTATATAGCAATAAGGGTTGTTCATATATACAAATATCAGAGAAGGGTCTATATCATTTAGGGAATGATATATGCGACTTTAAAGTGCCTGTTTTTATATGCGAACAACAAATTAGAGTAAGAACTAAAATACACGAACGAAAAAATAAAAGAGGGTTTTGTAAATTATCTATTACAATTGCGTGCCAGCCCAAAAATATAAATAATTTAGTAAATAGTGAGTTTAGTTTGGATAATCAAACTAAATTACCTAATAAGTTAGTTTATAATAATAATCTCTGAGGATGCTTTAGTAGTGTTCATACCATAACTCCAATTAACATCTAATATCGTATAATCTTTATAAAGATTTCTAATATATTCGCAATTATTATATGTTAGCACCCAATTCTTTTTTGAATTAAGCAATTCAAATAATAAATTATGATTAAATCCTTCGTGCAAATCTCCGTTATTCCCGTATAGCTTGGATTTACTTTCTAAATAATAGGGAGGGTCTAAGAATAGCAATGCTTTAGAAGGTTGTGCTGGTGCTGTTGGTATATAGGTATTTACAAAATCATAAAAGTCTTCATTATATATTTCGATATTCGTAAAATCGAGGGCTTCTATTTTATTTATTGACGATTGCGTAAATCTTTTACGACTGGCTTCTTCAGAAAATCCTCCAGATAATGTAGAACCACTAAAAGAACATCTATTTATAACAAAGTATTGTATTGCCTGTTGTAATATATTATCTTGCAAATTCATAATTGTTTTTCGATAGGCTATAAATTGTTCTTTTGAAACTGATTTTATTTCTCTTAATCCTTCGCATAATATATCCTTGTTTATTTTTACTTGTTTCCAAAAATTATACAATGGCGTAAATTTATCATTTACTTTTAACGCTACCCTATATTTATTTTGCATATAAAACTCAAATGACCCTCCGCCGAAGAATGGAGAAATGATTGTATCAAAAGAGGTAATATCAAAATGCTGCAAAATTACATTTTCGATTATTTTACAGGCTCTTGTTTTTCCACCAGGATATCTAAGCGGTGATAAATTAGCAGTATGAATAGGGATAGAAGGTTGTATTTGAGATAATTCCATTATTGTATTAACAATGGTATATCATTAAATCATTTTTTATATTTTACATCCCTTCTTAATTGGATTAATCTTAATGGCAAAATCATTGGAATTCATAGGCTCTAATAAATCGCTGTCTAATCGGTTAGAGTATGCGTTAGACTTCTGGGGCATCTTCGTAATACTGCAATTATCTAAGATAGGCGTAGATTGATAAATCATCCCAATATTTCCTGAATCACGTGCTGCAATGCTATTTTCGAAGGGTTTCTTCGTAGTCATTTCAATCTCCGACGAATCAGATATAATATTAACATTACTGGGATTAGGTGTATATCCAGCGCTCATCATAATTCCTTCGCGTGTTCCATCTATTTCTGCGTTTTCATCAGCAGTTCTATCAGGCTGCCTAAAGTCTACGCCAGACCCCGCAATTCCATACTCGTTGGTATCAGATAAGAATTGTTTATGGGTATTTTTAAGTTCCACGTTAGTGCTCAAATAACCACCAAATAAACCTTCGAGAACTCCACCTAAAAATCCATATTCCGATTTTCCTTTAATCATTGTTTCCTTCATAGTCGTTTTAGCGACCAAATCAGGGTTATAAAGGGATACCTTGTAAGTCGTGCCTCCTATATTGCGAATGCTATCTATTTTAGGCATTGTCTGCCTTAAGGTTTTCTTTGCTTCGTCGTCGTCAAATAATATATATCCTTCGCCTTTATCACCTTTCATATTCGCAATAGTCGTATCGTGTATCATTGTTTCTTTAATGGTAGTCTTTGCAATATCATTCAAAGCCGAGTATGTCTCCTTGTTGCCCGTTAAATTTGCTAGTTCGCTATCGTGTATCGTGGTTTCTTTAATGGTAGTCTTAGCGCTATCATTCAAAGCCGCGTATGTCTCCTTATTGCCCGTTAAATTTGCTAGTTCGCTATCGTGTATTGTGGTTTCTTTAATTGTTGTTTTCATAATATGATTGACAGGGTCATATGTTGTAGCCTTGCTCGGTATTTGAATACTTGGATTACCGACTGCTCTTACTGCCTCTACATTATATTCCTTCATTGTATATTTGAGAACATCCATTATAGGCGCTACAATGGCTTTAACAAGGGATGAGACATTCGACACAACATTACGCGTTCCCGTGATATTACGCTCATTGTCGTATATTATTATATTACTTTTGCCATAATCATTGAGAATACCTTGACCAGGCGAATTCTCTCCGTATTTTGCAGCGCCCTTATAATCTATGTGAAACTCTTGACGCGCAGTTGGTCTTATATTTTGTGCTGGTCGCTCCGCTTCTTTCGTAATAGCCCCCGTAGTTTTTAACCACATATCTGGCGATACTTCGTAATTTGTGTCTGGACGATTTTTAGCAAAAGGTGTTATGACGCTCCGCTGCTCGGTGCCTTTCGGCGGTGCTTGCATAGGTATCTCAAAATATGTTTGCTTTTGATTGATTTTACTGCGCAAATCGTCTAAGCTGCGGGGTTTTGCATAGTCCGTCGTATCCATTTGTTGAAAACCGCCAGAGGGCATCGCTTCAAACCCCTTATTAATACCGGGTCCCACTCTGATTTTTTCGATTGGGAAGAAATTATTAACGCGCGACGAATTATTTATTCTCGACTTCAAAAAATCGTCGTTGTTTTTCATACTGCATACGTTCCCTCCAGCGTTCATCTCGGGTTTGAATAAGCAAGGCACCTCCTTTTTATTTTGCCAAAACTGATTATTACCCGTTTTATTATCTAACATCGAAGACATATTCTCAACATCCGTATTTTGCGTCACATTTTTTCTCAAAAAAGGGGTCATATTATTGTGCGAGAAATTCTCTTTATTTATTTTTTCACCCGTTAAAGATGATACAAGGCTATTATTAGAATTTGCTTTAGGCGCATTGCCTGTATCAATTCTTGCAAACATATCCGAATAAGCGGGCTTCGCGATTATCCCCGTATCATATGGTGATTTTGACTTTTCATATAATATGTTGCTCCGTTTCTGCTCATCTTCTTTCACTTTATCCCAATATCTAGAGCTATATATATTGTTCATTGATGGTATGTCATTGTCGATAGAATATAAATCCATTATTAACCTCTAATGAATAAAGGAAAAAAAATAGTAAGTATATTATGTATAATAATAATTAATATTTAAGAAATACAGCAATATATATTGTATATACATAAATATTATCGCAAACAATGGGGAGTTTAGAAGAAATCGTCGACAACACACGAACAGATAAGAATACTACACATTCTTATTTACCGCTTTATCAGAAATTATTGATTAGTAAAAAAGAGACTGCTAAAAATGTCTTAGAAGTCGGGATATGCTTGGGTGGCAGCATTAAATTATGGAAAGATTTTTTCACAAATGCTAATGTATATGGACTAGATATTATTGATTTATCTAGCGTATGGGAAGGTATCAGGAATAGACAGGACATTATCTTGCATACATCAACAGATGCATACGACGAAGAGGTTTTCGCTAAGAACTTTTTGAATAAGGATGTAAAATTCGATTTTATGCTGGATGACGGACCGCATTCTCTAGAAAGTATGAAGCAATTCATTAAATTATATTCGCAAATATTGGCAGATGATGGCATATTAATTATCGAGGATGTTCAGGCTTATGAGTGGATTGCAGTGCTTTCCAATGAAGTCCCTGAACATTTGAAAAAATATATTAAAGTATATGATTTGCGACAAAATAAAGGTCGCTATGATGATATTGTATTTACCATCGATAAATGCAATGTATAATCCGTCTTATCAATTCTTGCATTTGACACTGGGATACATAGTGCCGTATGGGTAGCCTGGCTGATATGCTAAATTATCTTTGGATTTATTTTTCCATTCGTCTAAATTGTTTATTAATTTAGCGCTATTATCTGTAGGGAAAAATACAGATTGGTCTTCGGGATATTCTATTATCGGCACGTGATTATCCTTAGCAACCATTCTATAATTTACGGGAACTCTGTCAAATGCCTCTATTGCACGCGCTTGCGGGTCAAAGCAGAGCCATTCCCATCTATTAATTCCTGTTTCTTTTAATGTGCAAGGCGGGTTTGAAAGCCGCGTATCCTCTCGGGGTATTATGCAAGAGCGGGGTTTGTCAGCGCCTTTAATATTACATCCAGTAGAGTTATAACTACCCGGCAAATATTCGTCAGCATTACACTTTGTATTTTTATAATTTAATCCTAGCAACTCACTGGAGTCATCAACTGCCTTTTTCATACTGCAAGTATTTTGTCCGTAACTCTGATATCTTAAAGCAGGGTCATTGGGGACATCTTGAAAACACTCAACGCAATCGTTATAAGGGGTTTCTAGTTGATACAAGCCTGGACCAATTGTTCTTTTTAGTTTTTCCTTATAACTGCAACTATCATAATTTAACCTCGTATCTATATATTGGTTCATATCTAATAAAATAATATATTATTTTATACATAAATAAATAGATATGCTTATATTAATACCATTATTAAATATTGAAGGTTTTTATAGCGGCAGCGGCAATGACTTAGACAATCGCGATGAAAGAGAACAAAATAACGTGGTGAAATACGATATAATCAGCGCACTTTATCTTTTATTATTAGGATATAACGCAAATTATTATTATAAATGGGGGGTTATGGATAATATATGCATTGTTTTACTATATATTCTAACACTTTCGATATCTGTTTTTGCGGCATATCTTTCATATATGTGCAATTGGAAAGGTCTTGTTAATAATATGGTAATCAAATTATTATTCGCTCTCCTAGCGTTTATGTTGGGACCATTTTACTTAGTATGGTTCTTTCTTGTTAATTATTTAGGTAAAATGTGCTAAAAAATATAAAAATAAAAGTATTACTAGGTATCTCCTACGACCCAGCACCGCATTTATTGTAATTTATGTGCGGCGGTAAAGGGACTTCTCTATACATTATTGATTGACAAGCGGGAAGATGGAGCATCGTAGTATCAATAGGAGCAGTCTTGTCATTCTTTATAATCCCGTCATTCGTAGGAACATATTGGTTTGTCCCGCATTTAGAAATAATACGGGTCTGTCCTCTTAATTCGCTGTCTAAATCCACTAAGTTCCCTTGAACGTGTGATACTGCAGTTCCACCGACAAAACCTAATTGGTGTCGGCATTTATTGATATGCTCGTATCTATAGGGCGAAAGGACATAGCTTAGGGTGCTTACATTCTCTTGTAAATCCTGCTTGTAAGAACAAGTATCGTATGTTGTTCTATTAAAACTCATATTATCTTCTATTATATAATATTTTTTTATTATACGGAAACATTTTTATTACGCCCAACCCAATTGCAATTTTTATTAAACTCTGCGCGGTGTATGTATGACCGCGTATCTTCACCGCCATTTGTCCATACAGGCACTATATTTTTAGGGTCTTGGATATCTTTCATAAAATCTAACAAAGGTATAAAGTTATTCATTTCCTTTTCCATAATAAGCTTCTTGCATTGGAAGGGGTTCGTGTTATTCCCTTCAATTAAGTTTAATTCATCTCCTATATTTCCTGCACCGCATCTTAGACTGGGTCCCGATGTAAATATTCGGTTATTTAATTGTATCTTACATTTGTCTTGGGTCATACCATCGGGGTTATTGCGTAGCATCGAATAATTATCAATTAAACAATCGTCCGCTAATCCGTATCCGGGTCGCCCTCGTAAATTAGGGTGTTGCAAATAGCCGTCCGTCATTCTAACATTGGGATTTTCACAACTAACAAAGTTATTAGGGAGCAAATTATATTCCGATATTTTATTATTATGCAGTTCCTTCGCGGTTTTCCAACAATCATCCGAGCATATACTTGTTGTTGTATCAAACATATTATTATTCATTATCTATTTGTAAATAATAAATAAAAAAATTATATATTATCTTTAATATAATTTTTTTTCTCGCATTTTTCTAATATATCACAATTTATATCGAATTTTATGGTATCATAGCCTTGCTTATATTCTTTGTCTAGAACGTGGTTTTTGTATTCGTGGATTTTCCATTCATTATTATTACTACTTATACCGATAGTTTCGTCTATTCTATCGTCGCCAATCTTAATCTTATTAAAAGTCTCATTCACCTCTATTTTATTTATGTATGCGGCTTCGGCTTCGGCTGCTTCAGCGGCTTCGTTATTTGTTGCTTTATTCTTATAATGCAGTAAGTTCTCTTCGCCTTTTTCATTTTTAACATAATCCTTGTATTCCAATTCATACGTCGAAACACCATTAGCAGTCTCAATGTTATATGTTAATGTTGTAGATTTTTTCATTATATAATATTTATATAATCGTAATATTTATATAGTCTAGCAGAAACTATCATTTGCCATAAAATTACTCAGGGCTTTTAGTTGCTTATTGGTATATTGTTGGAAGCAATGCTTCCTAAGGGGCAACTTATTCTTGGTAAATAAGTCATCCTCGTGAACCCAGTCATTCAATGTGCGTCTGTCTACGATACAAGATTGTCCTCCACCGCAAGGGCACACATATTCGGTAGTTAGCATCTTTCCTTTATAGATATACTATACCTAGAGATTTACTAAAGATAATCAATTTTTATATAGATATATATTAAATAAATGAATCCTAAAAAACAACTTGGAGATATAAAGTTCCCTATGCGATATTTGCCAAAAATGTTAGCGAAGGAAGACAATAAAAAGCAAGCCAAAATGTTAATAAAATCTAAAAATCTATACAAGGAAGGGGTCTATTATAATAGAGAGAAGGTAGCCTCATTCAAAAATAAGAAGTCGCCCCATATTGTAAATGCGCGTAAAATATATAATATCAAGAACATTGCACCTAATGAAGAATTAGCAAAGAAAACAGGTTGCAAATTAGAGGTATTAAATAAGATTGTTAGGAAAGGCGAGGGGGCATATTATTCGTCGGGTTCTAGACCTAACCAAACACCTCAATCGTGGGGACTAGCGAGATTAGCAAGTGCTTTAACATCGGGGAAAGCCGCTGCAGTTGATTATAATATAATTAGAGATGGCTGCGACCATAAGAAGAAGGCTTTTGTATTAGCAAATAAAGCAAAGAAAAAATATAATTATGGACACGCGAAGGCTAAGAAAGTAGCAGTAAAAGTAAGGTAATATCAAGTATTATCAAGTATTATCAAGTATTATCAAGTATTACTAGAGTTGCATACATTAAATAAGCATTCTTCAAATAACTTGCCTCTAGCCTCATCATCGTGGATACAATTATATATCTCGATATTCTCTGAATTGCTTTTATATGTGGTATCTTGATTAAAACATTTGGTGCATCCTAGTATCAATATAATTTTATATTTTAAGTTTGGGTATTTATTTAGCAATATATTATCTAAACATTCTGCTTCGCAAATATCTTTCATAATATCGCTATATGCAGCACCTTGTTCGTCGTGATGGCGACACAAATGCCCCTTCCTAATAAACATAATATGTTCGCCAGAAGTTTCATTATTCTCTTTCAATATATTAAGTAATCTATCGCATCTTCTTGCGTATTTTTCTTTGTCGACAATTAGCAAACTTTGAAATTCAAAGTCGTGATGAAAATACACATTATACTTATTAACTCTACTTTCATTTAATGGCGCAGTATATTCATTAAAATCGCTATCAATACATTTGGCTACGCCAGTATATGATACATTCCAATCAAATGGAAGCGACATTTTCCTAAAATTATATTTATTTAAAAGATACGCTACATCACAATCAACACCTATTGGCACAAAAATCATCTTTTAAATACAAAATCTATATATGTTTATATATATCTAATAATATGTTTATATATCTGATATCTAATATCTATATACATATCATAAAAATAATACTACATTCATTACTCATTACATTCATTACATTGACTATAAATGCGTCGAACTTCTAATGTCCTGATAAATATTATCATAGCATTGAAGTGTATCTTCTTTGCACGATTTCCCCGAATTATATAACCAGTCTCCTAGTTTTTCACGTTCATTTGGTATAGTCGTCGACGGCATCGTATAAAATTGGCGTGGTAATAAGGATTTGTTATATAAGTCGTCGGTTTCGCGAAATACATTCTCATTAAAATGGTCATTCATATCTTTGCTTATTTTAGAATTTTCAATAGAACACGCTGAGAACATATTATTTTCTAATATATTAGGGTTCATAAATGGGTTAGACTTAGTAGGCTTCACGCATTTTTTATTATTTATAATATCAAGGTTGTTATCATTCAGATACTTTTCTATCTGCTTATTTTTTTCATATTGATAATTGTATATAATTATTGAAATTATCATAATTATCAATACAAATAATATATATTTGGAATCATTAAAAACTAATGTAAAAATAATCCCTAAAAATAACAATCCTCTTATTATAGAATTCAGTTTCTCTTCAAACGTCATATTAATATCAGGAATTAATATAGGTATTGTTAATATATTTAAATTATCTAACCAAAACATTATTTTTTGTTCTTATCCTAATATCTATATTATTTTTAATTATTATCACTCGTCATTTTTACACATTTCATTTCTTTTCGCAATCTTTGTCTTCAATCTATTAACGGCTGCTAACTTTTTAAGCGCAGGTTTATTAATTGACTGCTTTGAACCGCCTTTTTGATTATTCATATTCCCCATCATATTCTTGAACATATCCATACCTTCCTTATTATTCATCATAGAAGACATCATATTCATCATTGAAGCCATATCAGGCTCGTTCTTTTGCTGGTTTCCCGCTCCAGCCGCTCCAGCCGCTCCAGCCGCTCCTCCGCCTCCAGCCGCTCCAGAACCTTTATTAGAATTGCCAAATAGTCCGGGCATCGTCGAAGCAAACTTAATAGCATCTTGAAGAAGGTTTTCTTGCTTCAATTCGCCTGTGGATATCTTGTTAGCCATTTTTCTGCTAACGTTTGAAATAAGTTCGCTAAAACCACTATCGGGGTCGCCAATCGCCTTTAGAATATCGCCATTATCACCGATGGATTTTTGCAATTTATCAACATCCACGTCTTCTAGTATTTCCTTAGCGAGTTTCCCAAGCATTGTATCTTCCATAGCCGACATATCGATGCCGCTGGTTTCCTTACCCTTCTTTGTCTTCAGTTCATTCAATCGCGATACAACCTTTCTATGCAGTTCATTAGTAATACTATCAAGTCCTATTTCATTTTTAGTATCTTGTAGAACGGATACATAAGTTTTAACATCGTCGTCGCTAAGTTCATCCATAAATAAATAGAAGACTGAGAAAAAGTGATGACATAGGTAGTCGTCATTTAATAGTTTTCGGATAGATGAAACGGGGATATTCTTGTAAATGCAAACATCCTTTACTTCGTCAGAGAGAAACCAGTCATTTGAAGCATTAATGTCGTCAATCGCAGTGTAGGAAGCCCAAAAATCCGACGGGATACCTCGAACGTGTATAATATATTCATCCGACGATTTATCTAATGTGATATAATTATCTTTTATCACTTTTACAATACCTTTCCCAAACACCTGCTCGTCAGCATCATCGCCTTCTCTCATCTTTTTAGCGAACCCTTTTATGCGCTTAATTAAATCAATATAATATTGGTTAAATATAAATTGACTTGACATTTTTCTTTGATTTTTTAATACACTATAAAAATATATTATGATAATTCCTTATATATCTTTATAAAAAATATGATGTCTTTAGAACTTTTGGTCATCTCTGAACTTCTTTAATTCTTCCATCGATTGCATAGTTTTATCATTTTTAGAAGTCGATGTAGTGTCGTCGCTATTAATATTTTGAATACCATCACTAAGGTTATTGTCATTTGTTATAAAGTCCCATTTATAATTTTTATCATTTAGTTCCTTTGTTTCATCTTCAATTATCGAAAAATTATCAGAGAATGATGCAGAATTCAATGTGAATGCTAGAGGTTCGTTTTCACCTTCGCTCATTTTTGCTAATGGGATAACATCATTTTCTCCTGTGCCGCCGCTACCACCGCTTACGCTACCCGTCTTTTCCATTCGCGTATTCTGGCTACCACATAGAATACCGCGTCCGGGCAATAACAGATGGTCAAAGACTGCTTTGCCAAATATTAATTCCTTGCTCGGTAATATCATAAAAGCAGGCACTGAGTGTATTTTAGTTTCTATATTTATATTCTTGCTACGCAAATCATCTATTGAAACCAGTTTAATTACCTTCTCTTTATCATAACGTTTAATATGTTCCAATAACATTTTACAATGATTGCAAAAAACACTATAAAATAATATCATTTATTCATATATATTTATAAAAATAAATTTCCTTTATATACTAATAATACCAATATTAAGATATCCAGATAACTAGATATCCAGATAAATCTATAACTATACAACTCTATATCTCTACAACTATACTTTAATCAGCAACCTTTTCGAAAATGCACCATCTATTAAAGGAACTAAATCTTTTCAAGTCGCTATTCTCGTCCTTGTCTAGTTCTATAATCGATTTGTAGAGGTTTTCTTTAGTATCTTTCAAATCATCTAAATTACCTTTAAATCTGCTAAAGGTTTCTGAGAACATCTCGCTTTCTTTGATATTTAAACCAAAGTCCTTACATTTTTCTAGTAAAAACTTGTATGATACGAGATACTCGGGGATTAATTTACTAGTTGTTTCAATAAATACATTGATTTGCTTATTATATTTAGAGATATCCGTTTTATCATAGCATCTTAATATAGCCCATATTGGTTCGCCTTTGTCTTCTTTCCGCTTCGATAACTTTTTAAAACCCTCTATTTTATCTCCTCCATTATTTTCAATTTCTGCTTCAATCTTCTCGCCATCCATAAAGGTGCAGAAGAATACGCCGCCAGCATTCAATAGTTCGCTAACATTTGACAAAAACCCGTCTAGCATTTCCTCGTTTTTAAAGAAATAGTGGATACCAAACATACACGAGCATACGTCAAACCCATTCACTGCTCTTCCTATAATCTTGTTATATTGCGTATCATTCTTCTTGTTTCCTTTGTTAAATACCATTTTTAATACATCATAGCTATCGCGGTCATCTATTGATGCATTATCGCTTACTGCGCATTCGCCCGTCTTTATAGATTTGGCACAATCACCTACTGCAAAAACCATATCAGGAAATAGCATATTGTTATTATTCTTCATATTTATAAAGAACCTCTTCCTCTCGCGAAGTAATCGCGCATATGCGCCGTGATTAGGGCTATATATATTATTTTTAACCAAATCTACTCCCAATACAAAGCGATACTCATTTTTAATCCATCTATTCAGGTCGCCACCCTGACCACACGCTAACTCTACAATTGAGCCCTTTTTAGCGGGTTTAGAATAAAGGAACTCTTTTACCCCGTGATTATGGAATACCAACATATGATGCGATAACCTTGCTTCTTTTTGCATTGTTCGCGAATAATAGATATCGTTCGCATTTAACTCCGCAACATCCATATTATTTACTATCTTCTCGTTCCCTATAATATTATTCTGAGAGATTGGATTATGTATAGACCGCCATATATTACAAGCGACACTAAAGTCATTTAGCGTTTTTGATAATACACCTTGTCTATATATACGCGTCTTATCTTCTCGCACCCTCATAGGTTTCCAGCGCATCGATGGGTTTGCTTCGCTTTCATCATAATTAAATTCAACAATAATTTCATCTTCAATCTTATCGCCATTCTTGCATCTAATCTCTTTATTGGCTTGCATCTTTATCAATGACCTTTCAATCCCCTTTTCATAGTAATACTCGGGCATAAACAATTTGCACGTATATTTTTCTCGCTCCTTTATATCATTCCTAAACAGGTTAAACTTGTAAATATAGTTAAATGCATCTTTCATCGTATAGTTTTCTATCTGCGATGCATTATACCCTACATATAATTTAAACTCGGTATAATTAATAGTATCGATTGTAATCTTATCACCTTTCTTTACTAGAAAGTCTATGCTGTTTTGCTCAGGTGGTTTCCATTTGAATACTTTGTCCCACCCTAGTTTTTCCGTAATAGGCTCCGCTTTATTAGCGTAATTAGAGTAAACCGCTAGTTTTGCTGGTGTAAATATCAAACCATCTATTTCATATGGATATATGATGTTCGTAAGGATGTTTTTACAATCATTCAATATATCTTTAGAATATAGGTGCTCTTTTACAATGTAATCCATCGCAAATTCACTTTTACTTTTTAAGAGTTTTTCAGTAGCCAATAAATAGTCATATCTACCACGCAAATTCTCGGAAGAAGCAGCGCCGCTAGCCATTAAAGGAAGTTGCGTGATTTTCTTCCCGTTATAATAATACATATCAAACGACGCATAAAGCCCTACGGCGGCATTGTCCCTCCGCTTACTACAAGCGATATACTCGCCATCTATGAGGGAATTATATAGTTCGCTAGGGCTTTTAATACCCGTATCTATAACTTGATGAGTATTATTTATTAAATATACACCGCCTGTACCATTAATATACATTAATAGCCGCTCACCATCCGCTTTCTCGGTTGCAGTATATTCTGATAATATGCTTGTGATACCATAGCCATTTTCGTAGTCGCTCGGGTTTAACATATTCGCTTGTTCCAATGTGAAAGGCTTGGGTGTTAATAAGGGCGGCTTAGTTTCGTCGTATCTTCTTGTAAAGATATCAGGCTTAACGAGCCTTCCATACTCCTTTATAACTTCCAATTGCTGATTTTTAGAAATTATAAAGGTATTTAGATGTAATGCCTGCTCCATTTTAATAATCGCTGGTAGTATATTATCTTTATCAGTATTTGTTATATCTATATAGAACTCATATTGCTGCGTTTTATTGATAATCTTGGATTTATTCAAAGTCATATGATACTCTTTGCCAGTCGCTTCATAATAATCGAGGTCGTGTGATTTACAAATATTTACAATGTATTTAATGTTTGTTTCTGCATCCGTATAGGTAATACATTTATTCACTTTAAAGTATTTTTGCATATTATCCCAATTGACTATGGGGTTCTTCTCGGTGTCTATCTTGCTTTTTTTGGTATTTAAAAATATTAAAGTGGAGTCGAATAACGTATTCACAACATTTTTAGATACAAGCCTATGATTATACCAGTTAATGTATCTTTCATCATCCTTGAAATTATTATTATTGCAATAATACAATATTTTCTTAGCGCTCTTAATTGTTAATAAGTAATCGTTAGAATATGCATTTAATATCTGAGGCTCCTTTTCTTCTACGTATCCCTCGCTACTCATTATATTTACAAAGTTATAATAGTTATCTTCAGACCATAATGCAGAATTCTCGAGTTTAATAATGTTTTCCATATTTTCCTCTCCGTTCAATGATATATTCTCTATAATTTGGAAGATAGCATCATCTTTTGATATTTCCATATTATTATATATATATTATCTAATAAATATAGATATTATAGATTTATATATCAGTTTTTTATATAAATAAAAAAAATGATATATTCATATAGATAAATTAGATTATTGAAATGTCTAAAATGTTTATGCCTATCAAATTTAATACTACAATTATATTGATGCCCAATGAATTAAATAAGAGCTTCGAAGATACGATTTTGCAGAAAATCAAATCCACGCTTGAAAATAGTTGCAGTAAGCACGGGTATATCAAGAAAGATAGCATAAAAGTAATTAAAAGGTCGCCTGGCTATATTAAAGAGGCGCATTTTAATGGTAATATTGCATATGATTTAAATTGCATAGCGGAAATATGTAATCCAGCGCAAGACTCTATAGTTAAATGCGTTGTTAAGGCAAAAAACAATCTTGGATTACTCGCGATAGGCAAATACGAAGATATGGCTATTTTAGAAGTAATAATTCCTAAGATTACTTCGGGGATACTATCGGACGTTAATATAGACAGCATTAATATTGGTGAAGAAATCAATGTAATTGTGTGTGGTAAAAAATTCACCTTGTATGACAAGATGATTTCTATAATAGGGCGGATTATTAAAGATAAAAAAGATGATGACATTAGCGTAATTGAAGAGGATGAAGATGATAGCCCGTCAATCGACGACGAAGAAGAAGATAACCTGTCTTTTGCAGATGATGATTTGATTGATGATAATGATGTATATGAAGAAGATGATGACGAAGAAACTGATAATGTGCGAAGTATTCTAATTGATGATGAAGAAGATAGCAAACCACTTAAAGGCGGTGAGTTTAATATCTTTGAAAACGATGAAGAAGAAGAAGAAGATTTAGATGAAGAATTGGATGAACTAGATGAAGACGATGCATTAGATGAAGAGTTTGACGACACTGGTTCATATGGGGGCGAAGATTATGAATAATAATAGATAGTAGATAATTACTATATAAAAAAATATACCTTATTGTTATTTAAATTGAATAAAATGAATAAAATGGAATTATGTAAAACAATACAGGCGAACGTTTCTAAATTAACAGACAATGAAAACTTAGAATTATTTAAAATAATATTAGATACGAATGCTAACTATACTAAGAATAATAATGGTATTTTTTTAAATCTCAATTGGATAGACGAAGAACTACTTTTAAAAATAAATAGTTATATTTCCTTCTGTATCAAATCGCAAAATGAAATATCAAAATATGAATTGATGAAAACGCTGCTTAATGAAAGCATAAATGCAAAGGAACAGAAAATTGATGACGAACTTCTTACTACAGGAAATAGCGATTACATTGCTACAACCAATATGAACGGCATTAGCGGCGTTGACGGCGTTAGCGGCATTGATATTGCCGAGAGTTGCGATAGGGTTATTAGCGACGACTTAAATACCGCTAACACTGATAATAATCTTATTAATGGGGCTACGAGCAATATAGTTAATCAAAAGCAAAAGTTTTCATCAAGCATGAAATTTTATTTATTAAAAAAGAAGTTTATGAAGCAAAGTATAACCTATCCCGCGTGTATAGACAATGACTTAACATATGAAGATTATTTAATTACATAAAAAAATGATATATATATTATATTAAATATATTATACAATATACTCAAATGATAGACGTGCTTTATAATAAATTAGCAGCAACAAATGATGCTTCTCTTGTGGAATGGAAAGATGTAAATGAAAGTATATTCAACAAACACGCTCAGTATTCACAGCATTCGCAGCATTCGCATTATAATACTGCGAATGCTGCGAATGCTGTGAATACTGCGAATACTGCGATAGTGGTAAATGTTAATATCGAAGAGCCTCCTCCAGTAGTATTAATAAATCCTGATAAGGAAGTAAAACTGCAGCAAGTATCCTTGCAAACGCCTAAAAGTAAAAAGAAAGATAAGGATACTACAATTAAACCACTTGATATTATTATTAGCGAAACATCATCCTTTAATAATTCCACTGCATACGTAAAAGATGCTATCGTTGCATTGATATCGAAAGAGGAATTTGCAAAGATATTTGGGGCTACAAAATGCGCCGAGATGATGTCTGGTGTAGTAAATAACAGATGGAATAAATCGACTGCATTATTTATATCATTCTTGCTAGACAAAGAGATTTGTTATAATGATAAGGTTATCTTATATAACAAGGAGAAAAACAAGGGAAAGATAACTATTGCTAAGAATGTATAAGAAATGCTAGTATTTATTATTCATATTATTTTTTTATATTTTATATTATAATAATGCAAGGAAATACCATAGTAAAGAAAAAGTTTATGCCAGTTTTACAAGTAATTGATGAGTTGCTATTAGAACAACGGAAACAATTAGAGGCTGAAAGATATAATTTAATGCTATCTAAAAGAGCAATGATGTTGGAAAATAATTATTGGATGGCATACTTGGGGGCAGTTTGATATATTTACATCTTAGGTTTATACATTGGGAAAAGAACAAGTTTATTTTTATTAAGTAATATGTTTGCAATATAACTACATAGTATTTTCTTATTTTTCATCTTCACCTTTTTAGCGGCTGCATTAGTGGGCATTAGTTGTTCAATAAATACATTGTGTTCTTCTTCATTAAAAGTCTCGCAAACTCGCCCTGTCTTCTTGCCATCCCCCGTAGAGAATAATTTTAATATATATTTATTCTTAGAGCGAACTATAATACCCCACGCAGTTTTTTCATCAGTCATATCTTGCGGTATATACACGTTATTATTAATGCGATTACTGAAATATTCTTGAATGCTTTTTGAAGCGGGTCCTACATTTTGCTCGGTATTCGTAGTTGTATTAAAGAGTTTGATGTTCTTCCGTATTCGCGTTTTTTGTATCTCATCAATATGCTTTAAGTATTCTGTATAATTTTTATATTTTTTAATAAGTTTTTTGTCATTTTCATTATATTGAATATAGGTGTTGTCATCTTCGCTGTTTTCATTAAACATATTAATGTATCCTATATATTCATTGGTGTTCTCGATATACGATGGTATATCTTCGCTTTTTATTAATATACCTTGTCTATACAAGCATTCGCATATAAACTGAATATTCCTATCAAATTCATCATTCGCTTGTGAAGGATATGATTTTAAAATATAACTTATTAATGTTTTAAACTCAGCCGCATTAATTTTTAAATAAAGTGATATAGTAGTCTTATTAATATCTTTTTCATCGATATCTAACTTGCCTATCATTTTAAGCAATGCCTTTTTATTTTCTTCTAGTTTTGCTTTCTTAACCTTCTTTATTTTACTAGCATTACTAGCATTACTAGCATTACTAGCATTACTAGCATTACTAGCATTACTTGCGATACTTGCTGCATTGCTTGAACGGCTTGAGCGGCTTGAGCGTGCAATAGTTTTTATTAATATATCATTATTATACCTGATGATTTTGTGAGCCTTTTCAGTTTCTATATTGTTTATCAGTAATCCATTTTTATATCTTGTAATATACTTATTATTAATTAATATGTTAGGGTATATTATATTTTTAATAGCATACATTAATATATCATCGTCAATATCATCACCCATATTATGTTTTAATGTTTCAAAATCAATATACTTGTATTTATTGTCGCTATCGCTGCTATCGCTGCTATCGCTTCCGATATTAATTATATTCTTAATAGCCGTTTTAATACTCGCTAATAGATGCTTATATATTTCACTACGGAACCCGCTAGACTTTATTTTAATATCCGTGCTCATAGGGCATTTAGGCTCATTTATTTCTTCGTCGCCAAAATTGTATTTAATGAGGGCACCTTGAGATGTTTCAATATTAACATTATCTAGCTTAAAAAGCGACTTAGGGAAATAATTGATATTTTTCATTAAATGGCAATCTATCGCGTTATCCATAATAATTTTGTCAATTTTCTTACTTTCAATATATTTCCTCGTTGATATTCTGAAAGCATTAATATCTATGCTCTCACGTGTATTATCATCATTAACGCTTGCGTGCATAAATACAGATACATTGCGGTCTTCTATCTTAAGCCGATTATGCCTACAATTACGAATACCGCGACCAATAATTTGGTCAGACCTGTTGAAATGATACCAAGGCTCTATTAAATGAATTTCGCGCGTATTATAAAAACTTAGACCTTCGCTGGCAACAGGTGTTATAAGGATAACCTTTATCTTCGCCCCGTTATAATTGTCGTCGCTATTAATTATTTTGATTAAATCATCTATTTTAGTATTTCCCATATATTCCTTTTTATCGCTCGTTAGGATACAATATTTAGGGGTCGCTATACCATCATATATAGGCTTATCGCTAACAATCTCGGCATTTTTCAATATATTATTAGTGCCTTCGCGCGTATATCCTAAGTGTTCTAGGGATATTGCTATAGGGATTATTCCAGATAGTAGAAATCGTGAATAGATTACAACAATCCCTTTAGAATTACGAATAAAATCGCAAACATTTAAAAACTTCCCTGAATATTTCCCTAGATGTTCATTGTCCTTGTCTGGCATTAGAGCATTTTTATATTTATCTACATATTTTAATTCGATTGGGTCTGTATCTTTAGTTTTACTAAAAAAATTATGAAAACCCTTGATGCCTATATCATTGTCAAATACAATATTCATAGGTTGTAGTAATTTCATATTATTGTTTTGCTTTGCATCTTCATCGTCGTCATCATCATCGACATCCACGTCGTCGTCGCTAATATCTAATTTCTCGAGCTTGTCTATTATCTTCTTTTGTGCTTCTCCTAATTTTGATATTACAATGTCTTCATCTATATTTTGAAACCATTTGAGATTTTCTTTGCTAATTAATTTATTATTAAGGTCTTTTGTAGGGGCGCTTTCTAATACCTTAATACCGCTGTTGCTCGGATTTAATTTTAAAGCAAACGTAAAAGGGTTCTTGCCTTTCAAGTAAGAAATATATGTGTTAGATAATTTTTTGAGAAGGTCAATAACATTAGCATCCTCAATATTAAAGGTCTTGTTATTAAATACCTTCTTATTATCATTGATAATCTTAAATCGCTTATCATTTATAATTAATAATTTTAAAAGTTCTAAAATATCTCTAGGTTCATTATACATAGGCGTAGCAGATAATAAAATTAATCTGTTATTTACGCCTTTTTCCAAACATTTCATTAAAGCAAGATAGGTATTCTTTATTTTTTTATTTGTGCTCCTAATATTATGCGCCTCATCTATTATAATAACCTTGTTTTCTACAATCTTATTACTATAATTATCATTAATATACTTGGCAAACCTGTCATATGTAAAGATATCATAGCGGGTTTTTAATATTGCCTTCAGTTCGGTTTTAAGTTTTTCTCGATACTCTTTAATCCCTTTGTTATTATTGTATAGATTATCTTTGTTAAATGTCGATTTATAAATATTTAATAATTTAATATAATTGTGGTCAGTGCATTGATTGGACAGATTTTCAAATATATCAAAGTCATCTATATTAAATACTTGCGACTTGAAACTATTCTTTAAGGATTGGGGCATAATTACCCAAATCATTGGTTCAGAAGTTGTTTGAGAACTCAGCAGCGCCTCTGATATTGTAATTGCGGAGCAAGTCTTCCCAACGCCAACTCCGTGATATAGCAGAATACTTCTATAAGGTGTTCTATATGATATATATTGACTAACAAAATGCTGATACAACATTTTATCAAACTTTCCACAAAACTTATTAGATACCTCGTCAAACTCTTTCACATTATTAATTACAGGAAACTCTGGTATTTTGTGAATTAGGAACTCTTTATTATTTGCTATTTTTATAGTAAATTCTGGATCATCTAAATCAGGATAATATAATTCAAAAGGTTTGCTCGAAGATGAATATTTTGAAGATATCGGAGATATCGGAGATTTTGAAGGTATTGGAGATTTTGAAGATTTTGAAGATATCGGAGATATCGGAGATTTTAAAGGTATCGGAGATAGCGGTTTGCGAGGAGACAATGCTTTCTTAATAGCAACGTTCTTTGCAGGTCTCCCTTTTTTACCATTATTTGCACTTGGTATTTTATCGCATTTGCCCGTTAAAGTATTTCTTATTGTTCCTACCTTGCATATATTAACACACCTTCCTGTTAATGGATTTATCTCTTTTCCATCAGGACAAGATTTTGTGGCGGCCACCTTAGCCACCTTAGCCGCGTTTGCACCTCTTTTTATCATTAATATCCCTTCTATTTAGATTAAAGAAGATTTATATCAATCAATGCTTCAGTAATAATAGTGTGGGCTTTCTTGAAGATTTCAATCCTCTCGATATTGTGATATTTAATATGCGACAATACCTCAGCATACGTAAGCCATTTAATGTCTCTAACTTCCCTTACTTGCTCTAGACAATTATTATCCAAATATATTTTAGATTTTTCCTTAACAATTTTTGCGATATAATAAACGTGTTTATAGAGGATGTTATTAGTGCCGAAGAATATTTCTTGAAATGGATATATATTCTTGATTATTTGAATGTCGTCTTTGTATAATTGAGTTTCTTCGCAGAATTCTCTTACTGCACAATCTATATCGCTCTCGCGTATTTTCTTGCGACCTTTTGGAAATCCCCACTCTTGCTCTAAATAATTACATTTTACCTTGCTAGACTTTAATATATTTATAAAATTTATATTATTAATTACATAGTCAAACTTCGATTTAGACTCAACATATTCTTTCGTATGCTTGAAAACATTTTGAGATGTTTGGCACCACGTATAATTCCAGATAGTTTCAAAGGTGTTTTCTAATATCATCGTCTTTTCATTATCCGTCATATAATCAACCAGTTGTTTAATATAACTAATATCATTCTGATTATATTTTCCTCTAACAAACTCCATAAATGATAGGCTATCTTTACGCTGTATCATAATATACTTGATTTCCCCATTTTCAATTTTATAGCAGATAATACCAAAACTCATAATAGGATGCAAGCAATCCTTGTATAGATGCCCGTTGATACCACAATTCCTACATATCTGCGGTCTGAAATATCCAGTGCGCTTAGCATCATCGTCTTTTTTTTTCATAATTATAAATTAAAACATTATAATATAATATTGATGATTTCTTAAATATATTTGTAATATAATAGATATATATGACTACTACAACAATTGAAAACTTCCCAAGCCTACGAGATTATACTAGAAGAGCTTCAATTTCTCGAAATGGCATAATAATAAACGTGGCAGATTTTGTTTATGAATGGAAGAACGACGACGACCCATACGATTATTTTATATTGAAGGATGGTGATAGTTATTACTCATTAAATTATAATATAATTACTTATTTATTATTAAACCACAAGCAATTGTTTCTAAACTATTTTACAAAATCCGAGTTTTTAGAGTTTGTAAAGAATGGTAATATGTTTTATGAAAATAATAATAAAGTTAAAGATTTTGAAAAATATATGAAAAAAAATAAAAGAAATATCAATGGTTTTATTCTAGGGCAACTTAAAAATATACAAATATTAAGCAATGCTTTAATGAGGAAACTTCCTAGATGTGATGCGGTTTTTGATATACCTCGTTATAGTAGAGGGAGAAGACAAGAACGCGAAGAAACCCTAGTTCTATATCGAGGGTTTAATTACCAGCGATATAGAAAGATGCTGCCAAATATATATATAGACCAAGTAATTACAACTGAAACATTTTTATCAACATCGATACAAGAACTAATTGCAATTAAATATATATTTGATTATGATAAAGATGTTGATAAACATATTCTATGGAAAATAATTATAAATGAGGACAAATTTGATATATTTAATTATACATTTATTTCAGAACGTTTTAATATCAAAGATGACTTACCGACCCTTTTGGCTAATCAGAATATTGAATGCGAGTTCTTATTAAATATGGGGGCTCTTCTAAAATGTATAGATATCAATGTTATCTATGATTTTCAGGGCTATTCTATGACTGGCTATAATATTCCCGCCAAACAATACACAGAATATACATTTGAATTTTTAGGTTGGAATTTAGAATATATAGAAAGGGTTAATAGAAATATGAGCAGATATATAGAATACCTAAAATAGACTGAACTTATCTATATTTGAAGCATCATTAGGTGCTACATTATCATTCATACGAGGGGCATTATGGGTTGATGGCAGCTGCATAGGCAAATTCATAGTATTAAAGGCGCTATCAAGAGGTGATAAGTTGTCCATAGTATCAAACCCAGTATAGCTACCTCTTACTCCGTTGCTGTTGCCACCACCGAAGTCTTCGCGTGGTGAAGGATGCATATGTTGGGATTGTTGAGGGATAGGATATTGTGTTTTGGGCGGCACGGGAGGCTGATATTGTTGCACTGGAGGGGATTGCTGCTGTTGCTGCTGTTGCTGCTGTTGCTGCTGTTGCTCTTTTATTTCAGGGCGGTTATTATTAGTTTGCTTATCTTGCTCATAGGACTTCATTATATTCTTAGCATAAGTATTGGCATTCGCGTTATCAACATTGTTGGTTGCGATATCTTCAGTTATACGCTCGTTCGCTAGGTCATAGTTAGACATAGATATGAATAAAGAGATTATAATCATTATGCAATAAATTATAATCATTATTGCTAATACCCACGCTAGAAGCCAGCACCACCAGCGTGTATTATAGTTTCCGCCAGTAACGATGCAAGTTAGTTCGAATAAAGACATCAATATCGAGGGGACTGAAATTATTATAATAAATACAACAAACATCAGTCTTTGCTCAATAGGTATTTTGCTACTGGTGAAAAGGATTGATAAACATATTATCAATATAGTAATGAATAGAGCGATACCCGCATATCTTGATTGTTCAGAGCCTAGAAATACATCACTCAAATTTGTAGTAGTAGTAGCAGCAGGCATATTATATATATATTCTAATATGATAGAAAGAAAAATAAAAAATGATAATCATATAAATATATATTTGTAGTAATAATATAAATATGGGAATTCCTTATTATTTTTATTCGCTTACGCAAAAATACAATAACATCTTATCAAACAATAAACCGACCCATTTGGATATTTATTGTATAGATTTCAATGGTATTATACATAATGTTGCGCAAGATATCATAAGGAAATACAACGACGCAACCGAAGGACGTGCCGACAACAATACTATAGAAGCCGAGATTATTGAAGGCGTATGGGATAGAATTAAGTATTATATTGAAAATTACAAGGCGAACAAATATGTTATTTGCGCGGATGGCGTAGCCCCTTTGGCAAAGATGTTCCAGCAAAGAAAGCGCAGATACTTGAATATTTATAGGAATACTTTGGACAATGTTAATATTGTTTGGGACACGAATGCGATTACTCCAGGCACCTCGTTTATGGATAAATTAAATACCTATATTAGCAAGAAGGTTATTGAAGAGCATTATAGCGATAAGGTTATTTACTGCGGTAGTAATGAATGTGGCGAAGGAGAGCACAAAATATTCAAAATGATTAAGGATGCTCCCATAGATGACCAAATAATAATTCACGGGCTTGACGCAGACCTAATCATATTATCTCTTATGTCCCATAAGGAAAACATATATTTAATGAGAGAAGTTAAGGAATTGCATACGAACAAGACAATCTATAATTATTTAAATGTCAGAGAATTGCGCAAAGCAATACTATGCGAATTGAAAACAAACTGGGATTTTAACTTTGATACACCAGCAAATGACTGCGATTTGATAGAAACCTATTGCACCGCTTGCACTATATTAGGCAACGACTTTATTCCACATTTATTAACAATCGAATTAAAAAATAATGGTATAGACAATCTATTATCGGCTACGAAGAGGTCTATTAAAGTTAATGGGTTATTAGTTAATAATGGAGTAATAAATCACAATTGCCTCATTGATATCTTCAAGGATTTGGCGAATACCGAAGATGATGATATACATACTATATGCGAAAGATATATTAAGAAAAAGATACCAGATAACAAAAACGTAGCCAGTGATTATTATGGGTTAAAAAACAAAGACCCGTTAATCAATACAATTTATAATAGCCCCAATAAATGGCGGCAAGAATATTATAGGGTCATATTTGATAATAATATATCAATCGATTCCACAATTATGTTCAACGCCTGCAATAACTATATTAAAGGTATATATTGGGTATATTCATACTATAAAGGACGCGACATTGATTGTGAATGGTATTACCCTTATAATTACCCGCCAACAATCAAAGATATCCTAAATCATTCAATAGCGAATGAAATCCCCGCAATGAATACTGATAATGATTTTGTTCAGCCATATATTCAGTTATTAATAGTATTGCCTAAATACAGCGTTAAATTACTTCCTAAAAAATATCAGCGGTATATGCTTGATATTTATGGGGGGCTATTTCATATGTATCCCGTAAAGTATAATATCCAATCATTCCTTAAAACGCAGTTATGGGAATGCTCACCAATACTCCCGTTAATTAACCTAAATTATATTAGACGGGTTATAGAATTAGAAGGTAAATACTAAAGGATATCCTTGTCATTAGTATTATTAGTAGCATTATCATTCTTCGTGGTAGCCTTAATTCTATTTTCGAATATATCTATATATTTCCTATGTATTTCAAAACCTATACTTTTTCTATTCAACTTGAAAGCAGATATCAAAGTTGTTCCCGAACCAACAAAAGGGTCTAAAATCAAATCACCACAGAATGAATAATATTTTACTAGGTTATCGACCAATAATTCTGGATAAGGCGCTGGATGTTTAGATTTTGTCTCTGGGTTTATTTTCCATACATTAGTTCTTTCATACCCGTCTGCTACCTTACTATTTAATGAGGTAATCGCATCATATCCTCTAACAACCTTATCTATCAAGAATTTTGAAGGTTTTTGAAATATAAAGATGTATTCATTGATAATGTTTGGTTTATATGCTACAGGTTGTCTATGTTGGAAAAAGCCACCATTTCTATTTTTTGCAGCACCTTCAGGTTTTAGCCAGATAATATCTTCGATAAATTTCCAGCCAATCTCTTCCATCAAAGGCACAAAATGAAATGCCAAAGGTATCCTCTTGCTTTCGCTATTTCTATTTTCCCTTTGAACTAATATATTACTTATATTCACACAGCACATCCTCCCATTCTCAGTAATTTCATATATTAGCGTAAATACAATTTTAAGCGTATCTAGATATTCCTTATAATCCTTATAGGCTACATAGTCTTTCGCATTGTAATATGGAGGTGATGTAATTGTTAAATGTATTTTCTTGTTATCATTCTTCATTGCAGTTAATCCCTTTATGCAACACGTATTGATTACCTCATATTCATCAGTAATTACCTTGTATATAGTTGATGGGTCGTTATCATCTTCGCCTTTATCACAACTATATTTAGCCATCTTTGCGTTGTTATAGTTTTATATTATAACTCTTGTAATCTAGTAATTTATTAAATCATTTTTTTATAGAATTAGAAAGTAAATACTGAGAATAAATAATAAATAAACTAGTATATAATAGATATAAATACAAATATAGATAGATAATGCAATCATCTGCTAGGAAGTCTTCTTCTTCTTCTTCTTCATCATCATCTCGCAAGGCAGCAAAGCAACCCTTAAAATCAAGAACTTCAACTATAACGCTTTATAATATTAACGACGACGTTTTACAAATTATGCTTCAAAGGCTTACTATCAAGCAACTTTTAGAAATTTATAAAACAAATACTGCTTTTTCAGATAAAGGAATAGTGTTAGAAATGGAGGTCGTAGATTTAAGCAACTTAAAAATTACTAAGAAGATACTTGATTTTCTAGATAAGGTTTTAGATAAATCAAAAATTAAAAAGTTAATATTAAATAATACTGGATTTGATATAAAAACTTCTGGGCAATTCTCAGGTAATACTAAAATATTTGAAAATCTTAAAGAGTTGCAAATAAAAGACACGGCAATAGATGAAAAGGCTAATTATTTTCTTAAAAAATATTTGAACATTGAAGATATTAAAGAAATCAAAACATTAAAAATTAGGAGGTTAATATTAGATAATATAACATTTGCCACCGACGAAGATTATGAAGAATTTAACACTAATCTAGGATACTATCAAAATGTCGAGGAGTTAATAATAAGTAATTTTAATTCTGTAGAAAGTAGAGGTTATGATGTAAATGGTATTAATTATTTTACCGAATTAATAGAACAAATAAGAGATTTAATAAACCTTAAAAAACTTCGAATAAATCATACAGATATTATTGTAGAAACTGACTGGGATGAAAACAAGAATTTTGTTGATGAATTTTTGATAACTTTAGGCGAATTAGAAAATCTTCAATATTTGAAACTTTATAAAAATAATATATCTAAACATCAATTAGATGAGATAGAAGATAGACTTAAAGATAGATTTTACAAACGTAAAAATGTGTGGCTTATCAGAAGGGATCGCTCATAATATGGAATAAAATGTCCCGATTTGCAAGTATTTTTATAAAATTTGATTAAGATTATTTGTTTCTTAATTAAGAACCAGCGAAGAAAGCAAAAGACCGCCAAACAACCAGAAAGCGAAGCAGCAAAAGCAGCGAAGCAGCGAAGCAGATACGAAGATGACCAATGAAATTAACTACGAACTTATTAGCGAAGTATTATTTGCAAATGATGCGGCTTTCAGCAATATTGATATCAAGGAGGCAAAGATAATCACGTATCTTTGCAAAGCCGCAAGTTCAAACTTAAATATCAAATTATGCTTTGACCGAGTTAAAGCACGGGATTATTTTGATAAGATATTTGATATAATATTTAATTATATAACGTATAAAAATAAAACTGCGTATTTGAAGAGGGAAGAACTTCTTGAAACTGATAGCAGAGATTATGGTATTACTTCGCAACTTGATGAGATTACAGAGGGCTTAAAGAAGGAGAATATAAATGTCCTAGAAGGTTTTAGAGAACTCATTGTTCTCGAGTTCAAAGAGTTTATTTATAATTATGAAAATTGCAGAGACGCATTTGATGATATACAATATAATTTAGATTATTGTATCCAATACAACCTCGTTGTTAATTATTTCGGATACTATGAATATTACGAAACACATACTTATAATCCAATGCATTTTATGATAACACCAGATAGTCTCTACGACTTCGTAGGTGGCGCAAGCAGCGAAAGCAGCGAAAGCAGTGTAAGCGTGTAAATAGTATATATATTTGTATATATAAATTGCTTTATATTTTATATTTTTTATAATTCTTTTTTATCTAAATAATATAGAGTTGTTAGAGGAAGTTCTATGTCTATGTTCAAGGATATATCGCGTTTCAATAATACAAATGATTATTTACCTATATTAACTGCTGTTCTCATTGTTGATATCATAGGTATTATTTTGTCGAATGCTGATATAATAAAAAGTAAGTTTTTAAAGTCTTGGTATCAACGATTTCTTTTGTCAGCAGTTTTAGCAGACGTTCTAGTAATATTTATAGGTGTTATCGTTGTTAGGGCAATATATCCATATATATTTGACAAGTTTTCAATCATTAATTTTATATTATTAATGGTTGTTATACAAGTAATTCACGACATACTATTCTATATAATGCTTACCTTAATTCCTAGAGGGTCAAATCAAATGATAGATATCTTTAAGGATTTTGCAGATGAAGTATCGTATCACGTGATTATAGGCGATAGTATAATGGTTATATCAGTAGGTTTGATTGCATCATACCTTGCAAATTTCGACGCAAATACTAATATAATTATATTTGCAGTATTACTATATTTATTGCAGTATCTGCTGTATAACTAAATATCAGTTTTATTTCTAAAAATTGATTGATATATATAATCTTTTTATATTATAAAGTATCTACATTGGAACATAATGTATGAGTGCGTAATGGCTGAGAATATTCACGAAAGCATCTATGATTTATGCGAAAGCATCTATGATAATATGTGCTATTGTGAAAGCAATTTTAATAACAACCACCTATTATTGATTGAAGATTTAATCAATTTTATAGATGATAGGATTAATTCAATCTCAAAATATGATATGAATAATATTTTAATATGGTATGATATTGATAGAGCAGTTATTGAGTATAATAATTATTATCTATTAACCCATATTGATGTTAATAACTTCTCAAAATCTCTTCTAACATTTCTAGTCATACTATCATTTAGAGTAGAAGAACACCTCTGAGAATATATATTAAGCGATATTATCATATGCTATGATAACATATTCTTCACCATCTATACTATCGGTATTTGTATTATCTGCGATAGGTTCCTTATAATCCTTAGTATCATCCTTAGTATCATCATTAATATCAAAAGTGTTTAATTCTATTATATTTTCTGCTACAATATCATTGTGGGTTTTATTATTTATTTTATCAATAACACCAATGTTATTTATATTAACATAATTGTTATTTATTTTTATTAATTTAACACCTTTTTTCGTTTTATAAATTTGAAATTCTTTATCGTAATACATAAATTTTTCATTCGTCAAAGTTTTCTGGGATCCCATAACTATATTGAATATTTATTTTACAATAATATACATTCAAAATTATTATGGTAGTAAAAAATTTAGCATTACTTAAAATATACAGAGGAGATAACTCAGATAACTAGGATAACTCAGATAAATATAAACTATATTCTCGTGGTAAATATTTATGTAAATATAAAAAATTATGATTAAAAATATAAAAATTGATAGGTATCCCTAACTTATATAAAGATTAAACAAGTAATATAATACAACAATGAACGTCCTCCTCCCTAAGAATTTCAATGTTGACAGGGTCAAGTATTCGGAACTCAAGGTAATGAAATCAGGTGCAAAATCAATCTATATTAACTACAATGGTGCAAAAGTTAATATCCAAACACCTATTCTCAGCATTCCCTATGGTGTTAATGATAATATGCAGTTTATTAAGAAAGATGAAGGTAGGAAGGACGAGGAGCGCAAGTATGATATTACATTGTCATTCAAAGGAATGGATGAAAATCCCAGGATTAAGGTATTTCACGATAAAATGAAAGAGTTGGAGCAGAAGGTTATTGATGACGCGTTTGCTAATCGCCTTGTATGGTTCAAGAATAACTTTAGCGGAAACAAGGATGTAGTATCTAATATGTTTACCCCAATTGTAAAGCACGATAAGGATAAGATTACTGGAGAATATGCCAATAAATATCCTCCTACTTTGAAGGCGAAAATTCCTTATAATTCGCTTGATAATAAGTTTGATTTCGATTGCTATGATATGGATAACAATGAAACCAACTTTCACGATATTCTGGCAAATCTCAAAGGCGGAAAGGCGCAGTTTATTATTCAGCTGAGTGGTATTTGGTTCTCTGCTGGAATGTTTGGGTGCAGTTGGAAGATTGTATCTGCTAAGTTTCAGCAATTAAATACATCAAAACTGACCTTTGTTGTAGATAGCGATGATGAATTGAACAATGTAGATGAGGATGATGATGACATTTCAGTAGATAATGATGTAATCGCAAAGATTTCTCAAAAATCTAGTGCTGCGAATGCTGTATCAGATAAGAAAACTCTTGTTGAGAAGCAGCCTGTTGCGGTAGCCGCTCCTGCAACTCTAAAGCCTGTTCAAAAAGTTATTCCACAAGAGGAAGAAGATGATGAAGACGACGATGATGAAGATGAAGAGGACGATGATAATACTCTTGCAAATGTTGAAGAAGAGGAAGAAGATGGAGAGGACGAAGAGGAAGAAGAAGTTCCTGTAAAAGTTGAAGTAAAGCCAGTGCCAGAACCTAGAGTAAAGAAGGTTGCAGCAACTAAGAAGAAATAAGTAATTAAACTATCACAATGAATGTAATCTATGTATAACCTTGTAAATATTATATATTATTTTTATTATATATTATTTTTTTAATATTTTCACAATATGAAAATAAAGATACCAAATATGATAGACATAATTAATCTACCGAGAGGCAATGCTTCTTCGCATTCATTATCAATCAAATCAATATTATTAGATACTAGTTTTGCCAGCATATCCAATATTTTATATGTAATAGGTAAGGACAATATAATAAATAGTATTGAAGCATATACGGCAGTTTTAAATTTACAAATATAAATATCAAAAAATCCCTTGCTTTGCTCGTAAGGCTGATTTCTTTCAGGAGGTATATAAAGGAAATCAGGCGTATTCTTTATTAAATTATTATTATAACTATTCATTTACATATATTCTACATAATAATATAATAAAAAATTATTGCTTGGGTTAATTACAGGTGTTGTTGGATTAACTTCTAGATTGTTCATACCCATATTGCTGATTATATCACTATTCATATTCATACCCATATCGCCGCTTATATTCATATTCATATCGATATCCATTAAATTACTATGGTTATTATTGTTAATTAAGGTAGATATAAAGGACGCAAAGTTATTTATATTTGATATATAAGATGGCGTTTCATATGTCGACAACCAATCGGGGATATTGTTATAAAAATCGTTAGAGCATAATGCCAGAGACTTCATATAATTGCAGCATAATATATATAGGTCATCATTGCATTCATTGAACAATTTAATGCTTTCCTCGCAAAAGTCATACGTAAATCTTTCTTCGCTAATGTTTATAAAGTATTTTTTGCTTTCTTCTACATTACTAGAAAAATCTCTAAAAAGTTTAATACATTTTAGGAAATCGGCTCTAGACATTTTTTTAAACCATTCGGGATTATTATAAAAGCCCCTTTTCTCAACCTCTATAGATAAATCCGTATATGCATTCATTTCAGTAGTCCAGATACATTCATCCTTCTTTTTTGCTATATTATGATATTTGAGTTTCATATTCAATCTCCAAATAATTTTGTCATCTAATATCTCGCGCGTATAAGGATTATATGGTGCTACATTATCTGCTAAACATTTTCTTACAAAATATTCTAGCGCCACTATATCAAACCCATATGTTCCTTTAGCGTCCTTAATAGTAAATAGACGACGGGGGTGTATATCACTGATGTTTGCAGTAGTAAATAAGTCCTCGTCATTTAAAAAATTACTATTAACTCCTACGCGGGTGCAAAGCAGTTTGTATTTAACAATGTTTTGAAATTGTATTAGATTGTTCATATTACACTTATTATTGAACTGGTGTGTTTTGTTATTTAATATATATATTTGAGTATATACCTCGCTCTTAGTAATGGTATCGTTATTAATATAATTTTTATAAATATTACTTAGTTTCACCATAGGTATCATTTTAAGTAAATCAATAAATAATATGTTTATAAATACATCATCGTTTTCAAGTATGTTATCTACTATATATTTGAACATTGTGTAAATATCTGAACAATTTAAATCGTATTTTTCTTCAAACAATTTAAAAAATATTTTACATAAATGCTTCTTTTTACTATGTATATGATAACAGCAATATAAGGTGTTTTTAATCGTCTTCTTATTACATAAATGAAAACATTTTTTTTTCCTATGTATGCATCTTATTTTTTGCTCCATAAAATTAATAAAAAATAAGGTATCTCTTATTTAATATAATAATTTATATTTATATATTGTAGGTTGTCGATGTTGATATGTAGTTGAAACAAATATCTTTATCATATATCATCGTGTTTTATTAGTATGTATTATATATACTATGGAATACTATGGAATACTATGGAATACTATGGAATACTATGGAATACTATGGAATACTATGGAATACTATGGAATACTATGGAATACTATGGAATACTATGGAATACTATGGAATACTAT
>Ga0214919_10000454_pt1 | contig 69902 bp, 64 predicted proteins | sample LL1503_MetaG_FD_177994 | JGI IMG/M metagenome (GOLD analysis project Ga0214919, IMG submission 177994) | Freshwater microbial communities from Lake Lanier, Atlanta, Georgia, United States - LL-1503 | ecosystem: Environmental > Aquatic > Freshwater > Lake | place: USA: Georgia | collected... | reverse complement strand
ATAATTTCAGGTTCTATACCTATTTTTTGTATGGCAAAAACGATTGTTCGTGATGTATAATCTACATTTTCTTCATGAACAATTGCGCCATTCTCTATTAGTAAACGACAAAGTTCTACATTGTTTCCTTTTTCATTTATGGCAGAAGAATCCCGTTTAGACTGCTCTACATCACACACCAATAGAAAAGAGACTTTGATAAAAACAATCTATTTTTGGTTGTTTACTTAGGTTCGCATAATTGGTAAACTGGTCTGGAGAGTTTCTCGACATCTTATGGGTAATTTGGACATGAATGTGAGAATGTCGCCACCTTTTCAATTTTCCCGGTCTAAGAGTGTATCACTAAATCTAGTTTTTATCATTTTTACCTACGTTACATGTTTCGTGAAAAATTGAAAATAAATGGTGCGTTTATCTTCAATGTAACAAAAGAAACTATGGTGCGCAACACTCAAGGCGGAACTGGCACGAAGGGATTAGCCCGAAAGCATCAAGAAACTGGGAAATCGCAGAGAAGACTCAGGGTCTCAGAAGATCCCGATGAACTCTATGCATTTATCGAAAAGATTTATGGCAATGGTATGTGTGAGGTAGTTGCTAATGACGGAACTAAATATATGGGTCACATTCGCGGCAAAATGCGCGGTAAAAACAAGCGTAATAATTTTGTCGAACCATTCTGCGTCGTATTGGTAGGACTGCGATCCTGGGAATCCGAAAGCAGTGGCAAAAAGAGAAACTGTGATGTCATTACTATTTATAACGACAATGAGGTCCAGCAATTACAGCAGATTCCAAATGTATCCATCGATACCATTGTCTCACAGATCATTTCGAAAAAGAGTAATCAAACGACAAACACAAATGGTGGTAAAGATGATGGCTATGTCTTTGACCGCGGAAATAGTAGCGGCGAGGAAGAAGATTATAGTGGCATGCCAGCATCAAATGGCCAACTCGAAGAATTTAAAATGAATGACGGGGAACAAGTGGATATCGACGACATATAAATATATAACATATTTGATATATATATATGCCTCCTAAGAAGACGCTGAAAGACTGCCCACCTGGACAGTTTAGGAATCCCGAAACTAACCGGTGCAAGAAGATGGAAGGAGCTGTCACTAGAAAAGCCCCTGTAGTAGTAAATAATAATTATACTAGTCCCGCTTTAAATAACAACAATAACAATAATTATACTAGTCCCGCTTTAAATAACAACAATAACAATAATTATACTAGTCCCGCTTTAAATAATAACAATAACAATGATTATACTGGTCCCGCTTTAGATAATAACAATAACAATGATTCTACTGGTCCCGCTTTAGATAAAGGCAAACCATGTAAACAACCTTGTGAAGCCTCCGGTAAAATATGTAACCCTAAAACCGGGCGTTGTATCAAAAATGTTACTAACCCTGTTACCAGAGATCCAATAGTTAACAGAGATCCTACAATAGTTAACAGAGATCCTACAATAGTTAACAGAGATCCAATAGTTAACAAATCGGAACAGCCTAATTCCATCGTTCTTTTTTTTAAAGCTCACGGCGCAGAAGAGGGCAATTTACTCGATAATACACGCAAACTACTAAAAGCTTCCAAAGCAGCAACAACCCTCGCTGATCTTCAGGAAAATGTCAAGATTACACTCAGTTCCGCCGCGTCTGTCTCCTCATTCACCACTCACATCGGTAACAAAATTGGCCAAACAGATTTTCTTGTTGATCTTATTAAGGATACTGTTTTAGAAGACAGCGATGGTATGTTTAAAGCAAGATCTCTGCTTCAAGACAATGGATACAACTACGAAAGAGATGTTAAAGAGAAGGTAACGGAAGCTTTTTTTATTGAATATTTATTGTATAAAGAAAATGGATACACAACTTTGAAAGATGTCTTTCAACTTATAACAAAAATAGATTTTCGCCACCCAGAATTAGCAATACAATATTTAAAAGATACTATTACAATTCCGTCATATATTTTTGAAAACATAAGAACCACTTTTTACGATGATTTATTCACCTATCTCTCTTTTTATAAAAAAATTATTAAAGAAAACAAAAAAAATGTTACCGAAAATAGTCAATTAAATTTATATAATGAAACTTCGTTAGCTGCTATGAATGAACTGATCCAATTCTACTGTTTAGATAACCCTCAACATCGTATTACGGACGCCATGTATTATCATGGTCGTTTGTTAGTCAAAGATATTTATACGGATGCTGCCAATAAACAGTTTTCAGAAACCTATTTAGATGTCATTAAACACCGACTTGAAGAGGGAATAATAAAACCCGAAGATATCGACACAGATAAACAACTTATTGTCTTTGCAGATCGTAAGAATGAAAAAATCGTTGACGTTACCATGGATGAACATAGTTTGGATAGGATAGTTCAGTTTATACCTAATCCGGGTGAAGTGAAGCGAAGAACCTACGGTTGCCATATTGTCAAGGCTTTTCATAACGGCAATACATTTTGCTCTGGAATAAATGAATATACCACGGAACAATTTATTAAAGCTGATGCAAATTACAATCGCGGTAAGATTATGGAAGGATACGAATACGATAACAACGAACAATTTTTGCTTTCTATTCTAAATCCTTTCATCCAGGACATTATTAAAAAGAGTAGTAGAAGCCTTGATGAGAAAACCATGGTCTCAATCTTTCAAAAAATGAATTCAGGTCATTCTAAGCTTTCTGATGTCATTGCTCTATGTAAAATATTAGGATTCGTTAAAATATACATTACCGACACCTGTTGCAGACCCAACTACGACAAAAACAGTTTAAACATTGCTATGCGACCTAGCAAAGCAAATGATGCTGAAAAGATCATTCCTGATGATCCCATCGTTGGTGACATTGTTGATTTTGTTATCCCTGGACAATTCAAGAGAAACGGCGGCGATAAATGGTCTCAACAACCTGGCAAAATTGTTGATATGGTAAAAGGTAACGACGACACATATACTTATACTATTAATACATCCACTTCCTTTTCCGGCGTCAAGGTTGTAGAACCTGTTAATAAGGTTATCACTTCTGCTCAAAAGCGCCCTATTCAATTTGAGGAATCGAGTAATAATACTAGTTGGCATGCTAGTGCGGAGGATTATGAACAGTATAGAAACAATGATACTGATAATGAAGAACCAGTTAACTATGATGCTGTTGTTGGTAATACTGTTAACTTCATCATCCCTGAAACCGGAACCTGGTCTTCTAGTCCTGGTAACATTCTTCGTGTGTTTACCAATTCGACAGGCGTTTCCTATGATATTGAAGTTCCCGGCGATACCTTTGACAATGTTCTCAAAGTAGAAGATTTTATTAAAATGAGAACCTGGGTCGGAGGGAAAGGTAACAAAAAGAAAAATGAAAAGAAGAATAATTCTAGAAAAAACCAAAACAAACGATTCATTGGTGCCCGAATTACAAAGTGCAACCGATAACGAGCTTTTTCATTCACTTACAACCTGCAATCTTATTTTTCTCTTCACCTTGCTCTCGTCTTCGAATAAGAAGAGCTTGAAAGGATACACTTTATAAACAGATAGATTCAGGTCCTGGGATACCGTAATACGCGTCAATATTTTCAGTTTCTCTAAGTAGACCATATAACTCACCATTCCGTCATTTCGAACGATTCGATCAAACAATGCTCCATCATGTGAGCAGGTCATGATATTTGGCGACGTATAACACCGCGCCAGAATGTCACAATCAATCTGTATTTTTCGTATTGATCGCATTGCCGTATTAATATAGTCAATTTTTGGCTTCGTTAGCCACGCATCCAAAAAGTTGGCCGCCGGCGTAGACATAGAGGTTACCAGTTTCGAAGAGACGAAAAACATCATTTGATTCAATAGGTCTACCAATCGTCGAATAGGGCTCGTAATATGAATATAACAATGGGTCACTTCTTCCTGCTTGGCCGATTCTCTTGGTTTGAATGATTTGATGCTCATCATTTCATGGTCTAACAATGACGCATTGTCTTCCGTATATGCCACATATTGTCCAATGGTATTGTTCCAACTGCGAATTACTCTACACGTGTCTTCAGATAAGCAGTTTTGCTCATCCGAGGTCGATGTCGCCATTGGATGAATAAAATAAGATGAACGAAAAATTCCCGTTTTTTCGCTCGCCAAAAATTTCCCGCAATGTTTGTTTACTAGAACCATCCAAAACGTTACCACATCATGGCTGTTCTTGTTTGTCTTGTCCATTTTATGCGATAGGGCAAGCAATTTCCCAAATTCGTCGTTCACTAGCAATGCGCGTTCTTCGTATCGATAATTCTTAGCCACATTGATAAGAGCACACCTATTCTCTGGTAAACCTATCACTTGTCCAGTCGCGGGATCTATCACAAAAGAAAACACAACAGCAAAACGTAGTTGTCCCTCTTGTAAACTACAAAGCGCGTCGGACAATATGGTCGGTAGCATAGGACGTCTTCTATCAGGTAGGTAGATAGTCGACACCCTCTGACTAAACGAATCCCATAAGTTCAGAGCTTCTAGCCAGACGAATACATTGGCAATATACACGAATACCATTTTGTGGCCGTTTTCCAATTCTTGGATGCTAAACCCGTCATCGAAATCAACACTATTGGGCGGATCAATCGTAAATACAGTTCGATCCCTGTGATCTTCTATCGTGTAATCAGGATTGTTGAATATTTGATCTATATATTCTTCGTGTTTCTTTTCTTTTAGTGCATGAATCGCGCTTTTATTGAATTGGGTCAGCGATACATGTAGGCTTTTACAGTAGAGTTGATATTCATAAAAACTGGACAAATCTGTAACGTCACCTATTGTTTCTACCAGTTGCCCACGTGGATGTGTCAACCTGATAGCACTTCCTGACATGGTTGTATTTGTATGATTAGCAGGTCCTTGCATGGTTGTCGACGTATGATTAGCAGTTCCTGACAACGAGGTTGTATGATTAGCAGTTCCTGACAAGGTTGTCCAGTTATCGTATCGAAAGGTTACATATTTATTCACCATCACCTTAGAGAACTTTAAGGAGACGTCATACGGCACTAGAAATACAGGTAAATGTAAATCATCAGGAATACATTTATAAAGTAGCCTTTTTTTATTTTCTGTTCTCCCATAGGTTCGATGATCAGAAAGGACCAATACGCCAGCCAACACTGTAGTAGGTAACGTTATATTCGAATGAAGAATACGCAGTTCCAGCGGGTCTTCTTTCACAATCTCAAATACATCCCTACTAAAGAGTCCATGATCTGCAGGTATCACCTTTTCTAGTGCTGGAAAGGTTTCCGTGCCGATCTCCGCATTTGTTTCTGCATCAATAAAAGACCATTTAGTATACGTAGCATCTTCAATATAAATCCTTATCTTTTCATTCATCTATAGAAGAAGAGGTCTTCGTTCTAATTTGTTTCATAATAATATTTTTCTAATATAGCATATGTCCACATCGACACTAATACTACTAGATAGAGACAAAATCACCATTTTAGGAAAATATAAAGACGAAGACCTATGTTTAAAATTCGGGAAATATGGTCATTATTTACAACATGGTCAAGAGACCCATGGACTAAAACCGATCCTCACTCATTCTAAAAAGACGATCGAAACGATTTCCTTTGATGATGTTGTCGACTATCTTGAAAATAAACCCTTCAAGATAGACAAAAATGTATTACGTATTTTGAACCCTCATATGAGTGTTAGACGTGGCAAATTCGGTGCTTATATTTATTATAAAACGAGCCATATGCGAGAACCCAAGTTCTTTTCATTAAAGGGGTTCTCGGAGGGATGGAGAGTATGTAGTATTGATACGTTGATTTCATGGGTCAATGATACTTATGATATCGATTCGTAACAGTCTACACCCCTATAAATGAGTTAAAAGGTAATCGTTACCGATAATCAGTTAAAAAAGACAATCTTCCTTTGGAGGATTATTGCATTTATCGGCGTAAACACCTGTTCGTCTTTTTACTACGTTTTACTCCTGGTGGACAAACTTTGCGACATCGCTTTGTAACATTATTGCGACGTTTTCCCTTGGTGCATCGCTTAGCAGCGCCGCCTTTATGTCCTCCTCGACCTTCTTCTTCGTCTTCATCCTCGTCCTCGTCCTCTTCGTTATCATTTTCATGACCGTGAAATGCATCTAATTTAAAAACATTACTACTGCTACTGCTACTGCTTCTGCTTCTTGTTCGACGACTTTGATTATTGTCAGCTGCTGCTGCTGCTGGTTTTCCGAAACCCATAAGAGAAGAAACGGTGGAAAAAGTGCCGATAACAGCGTTGTCCAACATGGCGTTTGCGCGAGTAGCCAAACTAGGGCGATCACCTCCTGCAGCTAGAGTTGATGAACTTCTTTTCTTGGTTCCTCCTCCACCGCCACCTCCACCACCTCCGGAGGCAGCAGCAGATCCTTTAGCTATACTAGAAGAACTTCCTCTCTTAGTCATACTACCTTCTCCTGCAGCTAGACTTGATGAAGTTCTTTTCTTAGTCATACTACCTCCTCCTGCAGCTAGACTTGATGAACTTCTTCTCTTAGGACCTGCGCCAGGTCCGTCTGCATCATCATCATCTAAGTTTTCCATTGCAGCTAACACCATCTCATCATCCTCATCATCATCCTCATCCTCTGCTGCAGCTAATCGAGCTAATCGCTCTTCTTCTAATCGCGCAGCTGTAGCTAAATCGCGCGCTGCAATACGAGCACTATTTGCAGCCGTGCCTGCAATACTAGATTCAAGGCGGCTTTGGAAATGTCCACCAAACCCTTCTCCATATTCACCGTTTCTAATCATTAGACGCGAAGCCGCCTCCACTTCCGCTTCGCGAGCGCCTGCTTCGAGAATGGCAGCAAACGCTGCCGATCTAGCATTATGCTCTTTCCACTGATTACTTCTCGCGCGCTGTTGCAATATTATTACTGCTGATTGAAGCATTTGATTTTGTGTCGCTAATTCGTGCTTTTTTGTTTCAAACGCGGCAGTTTTCTTCATTGCCTCCGCAGATGATTCTAATTCCATTAATTCAAGTTGAAATTTACTATGCAGTCGTTCCAAAGTAATTTGTGCTTTCAACACACCCTGCTGACCAAGAACTTCATGAAGCGCTAACTCAGATTCAGCCTGACGTTGCAGCGCTTCTACATGCCGAGCAATATATACACGAATATCATTAGCGCTCTCGGTTTCTGCTCTGGACACTTCAATAGCACGTTTCGTTTCTCTTATAGTTTTCATTGTATTGGCTTCGATTTGTCTCAACTCGCTACCAATTTGTATTTCAGCAAAAGTTTCCCCTAAACCGTCCATCATTCTTAGATGATAGATATCGTTAATAGATCTACCAAGAGATCGTAATAAATTAACTCTGTCTTTTTTTGTCGTTAATCCGGTAGATTTCACGATAGCGGTAACAAGATTTCCCAAATCTCCTAAAAAACTGGAGAGCATCTCACGACGAGGCGCGGAATCCTCAGCCAAATAACCTGCATCTGCAGCAACCGCTTTAGCGAGCTGCCCCATGGCATCAACTGCTCCTTCTGCATCATCATAATCAAAATCAATAGTGCCATCCTGAATTGCTTGAAAAATGAGTGCCCAATTATCACCTGCCTCTTTTGCTCTTGCTGTGCGAGCTATCTGTTTAAACTTACCCGATGCAGTTCCGTATCTAGAGTCTCCACCTCCTCCCCCGCCTCCTCCGCCTCCACCGCTCGCAGCTCCTGAAGATGATGAACTTGACATAGCTATATAATAGTATTACAAAATATATTTTCGTTATATCTAAATATTTTGTAATTTGTAGAAAATATGTATAAACAAATAGACATTATCGTCTTATATACATGAAATATTATGAAACTAGTTTAGACGAATATACGAACTCTGTTGAAAAATACAATTTGCATCCAGAATTACAGAGCACTTTTCATAATTATCCCAAACGCATCAATCAATTCGAGAACCTTATTGTCTATGGTCCGCCCGGTTCAGGTAAATATAGTCAAGCGCTACATCTCCTAAAAAGATATAGTCCCACCGAATTGAAATATGAAAAGAAGATCGTTGCCAACACAGAAAAACAAAAATACATATATCGTATTAGTGATATTCATTATGAAATCGACATCTCGCTATTAGGCTGTAATTCCAAGATATTATGGCACGAAATATTCTTCCAAATAGTGGATATCATCTGCGTCAAACCGGAAAAAATCGGTATTATTTTATGTAGGAATTTCCATATGATTCACACAGAATTACTCGAAATATTTTATAGTTATATTCAACATTTTAATCATAGTCAATCACCTATCAAAATAAAATTCGTTCTTATTACAGAACACATCAGTTTCCTACCTATGCCTATCCTAAACATTTGCCATAAGGTGTCAATAAAAAGACCTAGTCCAGAAGCATATAAGGTATTGTCTAGACAACGAATAGAGAATCAATCGTTTATACAACGAATCTCAGATACTGGGAAAAAAATTACCATATTCGGACCAGAAGGGCAGTCGTCTTTATTTGATACCATTGATACAAACGGAATATTAAATATCAAAGAGATTCATTCTCTTAACTTAGTAGCTACGCAAAACCAGTTACCCAAAGATATTTTTAATATTGTATGTGATTCAATCATTCAACAGATAAATTCGCCACAAAAGATGGAATTTACTAAATTTCGCGACAACTTATATGAAATATTGACATATAATCTTGATATTACAGATTGCCTCTGGTATATCATCAAACATTTCATACAATCAGGACAGCTTACTAAAGACGATACATCTGATATTTTAGCCGACACATACCCGTTTCTAAAATATTATAATAATAATTATCGTCCCATATACCATTTAGAAAGTATTATGTTTCTTATGATAAATAAGATTAATCATTTGGTCTAGTTATGAGCATGATGACAAGAGAGAAAGCCCATGCTCGATTAGGGATTATAGATCCAGAACCATCCGAAGAATTTATCAAACGACAATATAGGGTGAAAGCTCTTCAATATCATCCCGATAAAAATAAATCGCCCAATGCGGCCGGCGAATTTCAAGAGATTCACGCGGCATACGAATTTTTGATGAAGGAAGAAGAACACATTTTGGATGAAGACGATTTAAATTATACCACGGTTCTCTCTTCCTTCCTAAACAATATTTTTGGGAAAGAAGGAAATAACGAATTGCTCACCACCATATTACAAAGATTATCTAGCAAATGTGAACAAACGCTTATTACTACATTAGAACATCTAGACAAATCCACTTTACTCAAAATTTATGATCTTATTAAACGCTTTTGTCATGTTCTACATTTACCTGAATCGGTTCTCAAACATGTAGAAATAATTCTTCATGATAAACATAGGGAAGATGAATGTATTCTACTGAACCCCACATTATCTGATCTATTCGAAAATAATTTATATCGTCTCACCGTTAATAATTTCGTATATGTTATTCCATTATGGCACCATGAATTGGTATATGACAATTCCGGAAACGATGTAATTGTCAAATGTTTCCCCATGTTGGATGAGAACATCTATATAGATGACCATAATCATATTCACGTGGAGCTTCAATATGACATTCGAGACCTATTGATGAAAGATGTTGTAGTTATAGATGTCGGTCCCAAACCCGTCTCTTTTTTAGTAAACCAATTACGCCTGGTCCATTTACAGACAATAACGTTATCAAGATGCGGAATTTCCATGATTGATCTCAAGAATGTCTTTGATATTTCGAGGAAGAGCGATATTATTTTGCATATAGAACTAACCAATTTTGTTGCAAAAACAATATAAAATTCCGCCTCTTATTATATACAATGTCGACGTTTTTTTTGTTGGCGTGTATTATTAGCGCTACTACTCATGCGTTCTCTTCTCCTCCTCCGTTCAGATTCTTCGGAATGATTGGTCCCAATATACGTGTTCAAAAGACGACCACGTTGGCCGAACTATTTATGGGGGATGGGATTATCCAAGGCGTTTTCTTCGATGGCAATGGCACGATGACCCCCGCAAAACATGTCATACAAACTGATCGTCAGGTGTTCAAAGCAAATGCCCTGCGTTTCCCACCTAAAAAGATGTTCCCCAATTTGATGGGCGTGGCCAATACAGCCATGTTGTCTGTTCGGAATAGAACCTTTGCGCTATTTGAACGTGATGCTCCCTATGAAATTGATATTGATATGGAGAACAAAATGATAAACACTATTGGAAAACTCGAACTACCATGTGAATGTCCACGCAGGTTCTCAGGACATACAAAATATGATGCGATTACCGATTTGATCCATACGATAGATTATAATATTCTTACTAGAACGGTCACTTATTATAAGATGACTGGCGATTTTACAGTATTAAACCGGTTCTCAAAAAGAATGAAATATTTACCCATCATTCATGACTTTAAGGTTCTCGATTCGGGCGATATCGTAGTCATTGAGTCGCCCTTTCAAATTTGGCCAACATTGAATAATGTTTGGTTTGGTTCTCGTGCTCCCCTCGTTCTACGTAAAGATTATGCGACCAAGATTCATGTCATGGGAAACCATAACCCTGCCACCTATGTAGTCGGAAGCGGCTTTTATTGTTTTCACTACGGCCAAATTATCGAAACAAAAAATGACATCAATATATTTGCTTCTCTCTATGATGAGTTAGATTTTAATTCTCAGAATCTCAATGGAAAATACAGACATATAATCCTGAAAAAGGAATTTGACACATGTTTCGTCAAAAAGAACCCTATTTTAGAAACGATGAACCTCGACTTTCCAGTCCTTTATGGCGATGACCACGTCATCCTTCGTAGAGTGATCGATGGACGTATCGGAGGCTATGTTGTTTGCCGAGGTCTGGAGATTGATCGCGTTATCAACTTGCCCGATTCTATTTCCGCATATGGAGAACATGTTATTAGAGAGATAGCCGGTCAATCGTATATTATGGCGTTTTGTCAAGATGGTTCTCTACTCCAAGTAAATATAAACGACGAAAAAGATATTAGAATGGTTCCTGCGTTTGATAGTGGAGTTACTTTAGGATTTCATTCTATCATTTTGTAAGTGATCGTTTATTTTTTATTTATATTATATATATATGAGTTTAGCAAATAATAAGCTTTTGAAAGCTGCTAAGGATGGTGAATTAGACGAGGTTACCAGACTTATTGATGCGGTCGCTAATGTGAGCGACAGTGATGGGCTAACCCCTCTTCATCTGGCTTGTTCGAATAGCCACATTAAGGTAGCTACGTTCTTGTTGAATCGAGGCGCTAGCTTAGAAAGTAGAACCAATGATGGGCTAACCCCTCTTCATTTAGAATGCGAATCCGGCAATATGGATGTAGTGGAATTCTTATTAGACAAAGGTGCTGAATTAGAGGCCCTTACCAACTCTAAATGGACACCTCTTCATTTGGCTTGTTCTAAAGATCATGTTAAAGTCGCAGAGTTTTTGTTGACGCGAGGCGCCAATTTAGAAAGTAAGACCAATGATGGACTAACCCCTCTTCATATTGTTTGTTATAATTTGAGTCGCACTGACCTTGCGAAACTCTTATTGGATCGGGGTGCTAAGTTAGAAAGTTGGACCAATAATGGAGAGACTCCTTTTCATTTGGCTTGTTCTAAAGGTCATGCTAAGATAGCAGAGTTTTTATTAGACAAGGGCGCTGACTTAGAAGTTCAGACCAAGAAACTCGGAGAAACACCTCTTCAACAGGCTTGCCGATATGGTCATGCTGGGTTAGCAGAATTTTTGATAGATAAAGGCGCTGACATAAAAAGAAGGGACAATTATGGACAGACTCCTCTTCACACCGCTTGTTGGGGTGGCAGTGTGAATGTAGTAAAGCTTCTATTAGAACGTGGTGCGGATATTGACGCCTTGTCTAGATCTAAGTCAACGCCTCTATATTTGGCCTGTGAGTTTGGTCATACTGAAGTGGCATTGTTATTAGTAGCTAAGGGCGCTAATTTAGAAGAAAAAGCCACCTCAGGGCTTACTCCTCTCGAGATCGCAAAAAAGAAAGGGTTTTCATCGTTAGCAAATAAGTTAGTAAACAAGGGAACCTCCAATTGGCTCTGGCTTGGTGGTAAGACCAAAAAGAGATGCCAAAAAGGGAAGCGAAGAAATAAAGTTACAGGTAGATGTAAAAAGGTAAAAAAGTAAAAAAGATGAGAGGAAGGTTGCAAAACTAAATCGATATAATAATAATAATATTATTATTATACCAATTTCTTCCGATAATTATGGTCAACATATTGTCGAATCACATCAAGATTCACCGGTTCACAACCATGCCAGAACCATTTATGAAAAATTACCTCATAGGGATCTATTGAACATCCATAAAAACTGTTTTTCCGGGATGGATGTAGACAAGCATTCATAGAGTGATTCGCCAAATCGGTCCAATCAACACCTTGATATCTCGTCAACATGCAATCAATCGTGTATCCTCGTTTGAAAATACAATTTGACAAACCATATTCACCATTTATAATAGCACTTCGTTTATCGAGATGTTCACAAAAGATATTCCCCTCTTCTAATAGTAGGGCCAAACCCAGCCTGTCCGTCATGAAGAAAAAGCCCTCTACCTTGGGTCCTTTTCCACCAGCGTCTTCTGCAGGTAAACAAACAATGCTGGTTCCCACCAATTTTACTCGGTCAGTCACCTTGTTAATAAAATAATTGGACCAATGTGCGGGTCCGTTTCTATCTTGATAATGTGGCAAAATAGGTCCGATGACTCCACTATTCATAAAAAAATAGAAATTGTAGCTATGTAGTAGACCCTCCTCTTCTAAATGACGTAAAGCATGGAAATGTCCACCAAAGTCATACCCCTTGTTCTCTCTTAATAAGATGGTAAGATTGTCTAAAGCTGGAAATTCAATGTTCTCCGTATCATAAGAAAATCCATTGATCACTATAATGTAATCTATGTTATTATGTCGACAACCATTCTTTAGTTCTTGGTTGACAAAAAAAGAAAGATTGTAGTTGCTAGAAGGCGAATTGTAATAAGTATATATGAGGACAGACCTTACCATTATACTTTAACAATAAATTAAATATTGACTGCATCCGAAAAATCCGATAATCGTGAAACAAAATACCCCCACTTTTTGAAAATGGACATTTTTAAAAATGTCCAAAATCATTTTACTAGGAAACTCTTTGACAAGAAAATCGGACAATTTGCACGTTCACCTGAAAACGCAGTGAAAAAAGTTTGCGAAAAACGGGTCCGCTGCATAAATATTTTCATCAAAAAATGACTTGGGGATTTTTTCTGTTGCAATATTAGCAACAATGGCAACGGAAAAATCCCCAAAAAATCCCCGACCTATCTTCTCATGTGAAACATGTGACTATCATACAGCCAACAAAAAAGATTTTGCGAAACACGAAGCAACCCGTAAACATTTATGCAACATTTCGCAAGAAAAAATCCCCGCGAAAAATGTCGCTGCATTTACGTGTTCAAACTGTAAGAAGATTTACCAACATCGTAGTAGTTACTGGAAGCACGTTCAACAATGTGCAAACTACAGCGTTGTGGTAGAAGTGGACCAAAAAACAAAGATGTTGGAAACCATATTTACGCCGGATATGATTACCAATTTGATCAGTCAGAACAAAGAGTTGCAGAACCTATTGGTAGAACAAAATGCGCTGTTTATGGAGAGAACCTCGACCATTATCGATCAAAATACGAAGTTGGTGGAGCAGAATAAACAATTAATGGAACTGCCGCCGAAACCATCGACCGTGGTCACCAATAATAATCAGTTTAATTTGAATATTTTCCTGAATGAACATTGCAAAAATGCGATCAACATGGCCGATTTTCTAAACTCGCTGAAAGTGACAGTGAAGGACTTGGAGAACACGGGTCAATTAGGCTACGTTGATGGAATTAGTCGCATTTTTGTCAATGGACTACTAGATATGAATGTATGCGAGAGGCCGGTTCATTGCACGGACTTGAAGAGAGAAACGGTCTATGTGCGAGATGATAACAAGTGGAACAAAGACGATCCTGAAAAAAGGTTGATGAAAGAAGCAGTGCAAAAAGTGGCGCAAAAGAATTTACAACAGATTCGGTCGTGGATTCAGGAGCATCCAGATTGCAAAGATACGTCATCACCAGAAAGTGACGTTTTCGTTCAGCTATCACAACATGCTACTGGTGGTGGGTCCATACAGGAGAACAATCGTTTGGATGAAAAGGTGGTGAAAAATGTTCTCAAGACCATTGTTTTAGACAAAACAGCTGTGTCTATAAAATAATATATATATATACTGTTATACTATAGTATGCAACGTGTATATGATTATTTCATAAACGAGGAGTATTTACGGGAAACACCAGAAGAAGAAGCAAAGCGTGATGCAGATCTTGCAAAATTTAAAAGCGACGCAGATGCTTTCGTGGCCCGTATGGAAAGATCAAATGCTGAGTCAAACATGTATCGAGCTGCTACCGCAGGATTGAGGAAAGGCTCAGAAGAACATAAAGCAAGAAGAGAAGCAAGAAGGTTAGAAAGAGAAGCAGAGATTGCAGCAGCAAATCCTGGTAAAGCAGCGACTATGAGAGATAGCGACCTACGTATTCAGAAAGCATCAGAGGCACGATCTAAAATAAGAAATGGCGTGGAACCTGCAGACGAAGAAGAAGCAGCACTTATGCAAAAAATGGTAGAAGAAGATGAAGTTATACACAAAAGAAGAGAAGCGCGAAGTCGATTAGAAGAAGGTTTATCACCTAGAAACGAAGAGGAAGCTACACTTATGCAAAAGTTGTCAGAGGAAGAAGAACGTATGCAAGCGTTTATGGCAAAACCAAAGCCTTCTTCTATTGTGCCGCAATGCGCACCCATGACTGTTTGTCAATGCAAAAGACGGGGTCATGAAGAAATGACTTATCATGATATAGATCCATTTAGTTTGCTAATTCCAAAAGAGTTTGCAATTTGTAATAATTGTGAAAGAGAGAATTTTTTTAAGGATGGCTGCGGTGGTTATTGTTGTGGAAAGTTAGACAAAGATGGTGAGCCATGTGGATATACTCTTTGCCGCAACTGCGCGATAAATATGTTTCCACTACGAGAACAAGAAGGAAGTAAAAAATTGGGAGGCACAAAAAAGAAACGTCGCTGCAAAAAAGGCAAACGTAGAAATAAAGTTACTGGAAGATGCCGTAAATAAAAAATGTTTTTTATTTGTTATTTACTTTTACTTGGGACAATCTACTCTTACTTGGGACAATCTACTCTTACTTGGGACAATCTACTCTTACTTGGATGATCGATTTACGCCTTCTTCTTTACAACCTTCTTCTTGGGCGGCTCTACTGCTGCAGCAACAACTTCCTCCTCCTTTTCCACTACCACTTCCTTCTTCTTCTTCTCTGGTTCCTTCTTCTTCTCTGGTTCCGCAACTACTGCCTCTTCCTCCTCATCACTATCCGCGACCAATGTCGTCTTTTCAACAACCTCCTCTTCCTCTGCCTCCTCCTCTTGCTCGGTAACAGAGGCTCCACCGCCATCGCCTTGCGACTCCATCTGCTGCAACTCATCGCTAGAAAGCTGAATCTGGCACTTTCCAAAGACAGAAAGCATCTCTTGCGGCTTTACCACAACTTGATTGACCTTCCAAGTGATCCCCCAGCCCTTTCCGCCGAACCAGAGTCCGCCGCACTGCAAGAGACAAGCAACCTGACTCTTCTTAGGAATAAAGTCCATCGGAGTGTGCAATTCATTCTCCGATGGAAACATCTTGACATTTTGTGTGTTATAAATCTCGACCTTCCATTGACCATTGTAACAAGGGACCTTGGGGCGAATCGATGGAGGCTTTGAAGCGTCGATCTTTTTGGTGATCTTATCCTTAGTATACTTGAGCGAGGAGAAGAAGGTATGCTTGGCCACCTCGCGTGACATTTCCTCGCCAAACCAGGCATCGCTATACTTGACAGCATCGTCCAAGATCTGATTCTCGAACGCCTTGAACTTATCTAGAAATTCGGTCGTGCCCTTGGTCGCGTAATCGCCGTTTGGGAAATTGAGCGACATGCTGAACTTTCCGTCAGACTCGCCCTTCTCATCCACGAAATCAGCGACACCCCAGGTCATCATGAGCGGGGTCGAAATATGCAACCAACGACCAGTTTGGCCGCTCAAGACATTCACAGACTTTCCACCGCGATCATTGATCTTGGGTGGGCTATAACGAATGGACTGAGGATTCCACTCAGAGACAGTAATGGCAACGGTAGTAGTAGATGACATCGTAAACAAGCTATTTTATGTCATAATTGGAAGAGGCAAAATACATTTTCAATTTTTTGCGACCGACCATGTTGACCCTCTCAAAAGGGGGCATTATTGCAACAAAAAATGGATCAAAAAACAAAACGATCCATTATTTACAATGATGATAAGTATACCATCTGCTAAAGTGCTGGCAATTTCGCGTATATAAATTCATGGTTGACCATTCGTTACCAAGATAGATCGGTTTATATGGTGCTTTCGACCAAGCGGCCAGCAAAATCGTATCATTTATTATACGATGATTACCACAAGTATCGCTGTTTCCAATAAATAATTGTCCCGTATAAAAGGGTAATTGTTTCACGCGTATTTCAGCAGGAACGTTCTTTCCGAGTAGCAATGATAGTTGTGTCGACACCTTTTGCTGATCAATCGGACTAAAATCAACAGCTTCAACCATATTTTCGCCAACGTTACGTAAGATGATGCGGTGAAGTTTTACGCCGGGTAAATATCGCGAAATTGATGTAGAAAGTATTTGATAATATCCTAAAATAGGTTGTAATAGCAAAAAATAGAACGGTAAATACATTCGCATAGATTTTAATTACACTGCAAAAACGTATATAAATATATATACTATAATATATAAATGTTGACTAACGAACTTATAGACGTGTCTTTATCTAATATTCTTCAAAATTCACCCGCGATCGCGCTTACAAAGCGGAAACAGGTTTCGAAGAAAAAAAAGGAGGAGGATGTGGTAGATGGGCAAAATATAAAAGGTCAAGCTATTTCTAATGAGCTAAAGAAACTGAAGATACCGGAGCTCAAAGCTTTGGCTAAACAAAACAAACTCCACGTATCTGGATCGAAACCCGTTCTATTAGAACGAATTCAGACCTACTTTAGGAGAACAGATCAAGCCAAGATTATTCAGAAGTGGTTCAGACGACACATGGTTGTGCAGTCGCATCGTTTACGAGGGCCCGCCGTAAAAAATCGTAAGATGTGCACGAACGAAACGGATTATGCTACCATGGAACCCATAGAGGAGATTGCATATGAACAGTTTTTCAGTTATACTGATTCTAAATCGTTCACGTATGGGTTTAATATTGCATCATTAATCCAGTCTATCAAGCCAAAGGGATCATCCTACTACCTAGTGAATCCTTATAATCGCGAGGTTGTAGATCCAAAGGTAATGCTTCGCCTCATCTCATTATACAAGATTTGTTTTATCATTTATCCTGAATTTGCAACCGAGAACCCGAGAACCGAACGATTTCAACAGGCCATCATAAATCGACATGTAAGTAGAAGTCAGCCTGCGACTCTTTTTACAGATGGTTATAATCCAGTGGTCAATGAACTCTATTTACAGGTGCCTGAGAATAGAGAGAGATATAGTAGACTTCAGGCCATTCGCGAAAAACCGGTGGAACAGCGTGTTCAGGATTTATTTATGGAAATCGATCAATTGGGTAACTATACACAGAGTGTTTGGTTCTCAAATTTAGAGAGAATGGAATACATAAGATTATATCGCATCCTATATGACATATGGCATTTTAGGGGGCAATTGTCCTACACCGTCCGTAATAACATTTGCCCGTTTCACGATCCATTTAGCACGATTTTCAATCGCCCGATGTATCATAATAACATCAATATTGAAACCATTAAGAAGGCGTGTTTATTAGTATTTGAAACAATGGTATATAGCGCGGCTGATGATGACAATAGACGGCTGGGTGCATTCCATGCACTTTCAGCATTGACATTGGTCTCAAGTGGTGCTCGAAATGCATTGCCTTGGTTATATGAATCAATCGCTTAAACAAAATGGATAAAATAGTATATATATATATTGTCACCATAGTATGGAGTCATTGCCTCTCTACTAATATATATATATATATATATATATATACAAAACAACTTAAAAACGAAAACACTATTAGTGTATAACGAGAAGCATGGTTCGAAACGTTAAGTCCGCTACTACTACTACCCCCGCTGCCCCTACTACTACCCCCGCTGCCGCATCAACTGTTACCAAGCCCCGTGCTAAGAAGGTGAAGGCTGAGCCTGTTGCTGCTACCGAGCAGTCATCTACTGTCGCCACCGACGCTGCTGTTAGCACTGATGCCCCTGCAGCAGTTGAGGTGTCTTCGATCAACACTCGCATGACCGAGTTCAACGCCAAGCTCCAGCAATTGGTCAGCCTTTTCTCTGCAGTGAAGAATGATTTCAAGTCGCTAGAGAAGTTGGTTTCGCGTGAGATGAAGATTGCCCAAAAGGCCTCGTCTCGCAAGCGAAAGACCAACGGAAACCGCAAGCCCTCTGGATTCATCAAGCCCACCTTGATCTCCGACGAGTTGGCCGCTTTCCTTGGAAAGGAGAAGGGCGTCGAGATGGCACGCACGGATGTGAGCAAGGAGATCAACGCCTACATCCAATCCAACAGTCTTCAGGACAAGGCCAATGGTCGCAAGATCCACCCTGATGCCAAGCTCGCTGTTTTGTTGAAGATCCAGCCCAACTCTGAGGAGGAGTTGACCTACTTCAACCTCCAACGATACATGAAGCACCACTTCATCAAGACGGAGGCCCCTGCTGCTACTGCAACTGCTTAAACATCAACATATTTAAAAAAATACAAATAAATAAAAAGAACAGTTACAGTAACCAATAAATAAAAAGCTCTGTTAGTATAGTGGTTATTACGTCACATTTACACTGTGAAGATCATGGGTTCAAACCCCATACAGAGTAGCGGAGTAACGAAGTAACGAAGTATTGAAAATAATAAAAATCTTATTTTCAATGTATCAATGGTTTTGCCCTTTTCTTACGTTCTCTTTTTTGGGTTCTGTCCCTTTTTCTTATATTACGTTCTCTCTTTTTTGTGCTTCTCTTCTTACATTTTCGAAAACTTTTATTCCTACGACCGCCAACTTGTCTATTATCCATAACCTTTTTCATAAAGATAGAGTCGGGCAAAATAGAGGGTTCTAGTTTTGAAACGACATTAAATCCATACGCATTATAAATGCTTTGTAGTTTCTTTGATTCGGCCTCTTTACCGACGGCATTATCCACCATTAAATAAATGCTGTCCATATGAGGTTGAAAATGGTTTGTAACTTGTTCAAAGACACGAAACAGAGCTTTTACAGGGCTAACCTGACTTTTTGTCTCTTTTTCTTCTCCTTTCGTTCTACATAAATCATTGATCCACATTTGCTTTTCATTAGAGGCGTCTGAAGTTAACCAATTATGAAATTGCAAGGTTGCCGATGCTGAATCAGTAACGATCCGTTCATTATGGACGAATCCAATTCCGCTGTAATTATTAGATAATATATTGCTTCTGACAATATCTTCAGTAATCCCGAGACAGGGCGCACCCTTGAATCTGCGTCCTCCCAATCGTTTTATCAAATCGTTTTGAATACGCGAAACAGTAACTTCGTTACCAGTTAAAGGTAACAAATAAATTTCATAAACAAACGATTCGTTGTCTATGCGAATCGTCCCCTTGATAGGGTCAACTGTCCCAAGTTGTGTATGAAAGATAGTAGTCATTATCTACAATCTACTGAGAAAAAATGGATTACCCTAGAAACAATATAAATATGAATAGATAAGAATACATATAAACAATGTCCATTGAAATCGATGATGGTGAGGAGAATATTTTCAAGGCAGGACCTATTAGTGAAGGCGGACTGGGCTTTTTTAAATCAAAAGGAGATTCTTTTGAAGACAAAGTGAAAGCCTATGTAGAGGCCAACAAACCATGTTTGTATATTTTGACGCCATGTTACGGAAGTCTTTGTTTCGTGAATTTCGTCATCTGTATCATGGCAACAAAGGAGATGTGTAAGAAATACGGCATAGAGTTTCATATCGAGTTTTGTAGGAATGATAGTTTGGTATCACGAGCCCGTAATAATTTGGTAGCGAAAGCCATGTCTAATCCGAAAATGACGCATATGATGTTTATTGATGCTGACATTACTTGGGATCCCATCGATATTCTAAAGTTGTTAGTTGCAGATAAGCATCTTTCTGGCGGCATTTATCCTCTAAAACATTATAACTGGGATCTCCTGACAAATAATAAGAAGAAGGGTGGTGCAAATCCAGTTCAAGCATTGGTAGACAGAAAGAACAAATCGCAATTCAAGACCACGATGAGTGATGAAGATATGATACAGTATAACTTGGTCAAATACAATGTCAATTATTTGGATACGACAATCAGTATTGAGAACAACATGGCGCGAGTCAAACACTTGGCCACGGGGTTTATGATGTTCAAACGAGTTGTCATTAAAAAAATGTCCGAGGCGTATCCATCCACCAAGTATGTAGATGATGTATCGTTTTTACGACCAGAAGAAAATGAATTTGCTTATGCGCTATTTGATTGTGGAGTAGAAGAAGGGCATTATTTTTCTGAAGATTGGCTCTTCTGTCATCGATGGACCAAGATGAAGGGGGAGATATGGATGGATGTCTCTATTTCGTTGACCCATACGGGAAATGTGGATTTCAAGGGATCCTATTTGGCATCACTCATCTAATCTGTCTTCAATGACTACTTTATTTTGATTCTGTAGTTTTTCTTGCTTGTCCAACTTTTTCTGGATTATCGACTGTAGCTTTTTTAAGTTTTTCTGAAGCTGTAACTGTTGCTTTTCTAACTGTTTCTTTTGAACCATATTGTTCCGCAAAATCACCATTCCTGCCACAAGATCATGTAATTGTTTACGAATAGCATGATCGAATCCTTTATGAAAGATACTCGTAAAACGTAGAAAGGTGATAATGGAAATGAATCGGTCAATCTGTTTAGATTTTTGTCTTCCGAGTGGTCGGAAGATGGCCCATTCTATCATACCGTTGATAGGATGATATAATTCTTTCATAACATAGGGTGGTGTATCATGCGGCGCCCAAGGCAATGGTTGTAGGCCAAGTATAAAAGTGGTAGTGGTACTAACTTGATTACCTTCTAAACCTTTGAGAAAATTCTGATTATAGAGAGTTCTATCCCAGTTCTTCTCTACAAACTGTTCGTAGATGCTGATCAGTTGCCTCGATGAAAAGGTTTTCATAAGTGCAGGGAGAGGTGAAGCAGGTGAAATGCTGCTACCGTAGTCCTGTTTCAGACTATCGATAAGGACCTCGATCCGCGTCTCCATATCGAGAACATATTCACGAATAATGAGGACGAGCGATTCTGGCAAACGGTCAATAAAATGGGTCATGGCTACTCTTTGTTGGAGTATTCCTATCATCTTATAAAAAGGTTTCAATTTTTCGTATAAGTGTAAAAGTCTGTTCGATAAAGTGGGTATCCTTTTCTACGGATCAAATTGTTATACTCAATAACTTAACCACTATAATTACTGAATATTGTAACACGTCTTCCGTCTTTGCATGTATAATATTCTATATGTTCTCTAATATCACAAAATACTGTATCATGCACTATTTCTATATCTTGCACTATTTGTTTTCTTCCTCTTTTTGGTAACCCAATATTTTTTGATTGAAAATTCGCCTATGAATTTATTTCTATTTTCACATATAGTAGTAAAATCTGGACCCACTCTGAACATTGTCTATTCCAATAAATGTCTTTGAAAATCTTCGGATAATTAGTGTGCATATGTTATAAGGTTCCGTGTCAACATTATATCAGTAAGGAGGAGTAGTCTTCAATTTTTCGCGTGGACACGCAATATAAAAATAATTGTTATATAAACATATATAAAAATGCACTACTATAATAATATACTATTCTAGCATTGTCATGAAGACATCGTTTGAAACAAAGGAATTGTATGAGAAGATCAAGGAGGACAAAACGCATTATTCTCTCATCATTTTAGTGATAGCGAGCCATGGTGAAACCTATGATCTCTTTAGCGAATGTTGGAGAGAGTATATGAATATTTTCCCCGATGTCAAGTCCTATTTTATTTACGCAGACAATAGCATTGAATCTGACGTGATGATTCACGAGAACCGGATCGTTTTCAAAAACAACGACCACGTGAAATCGCGTATCTTCCAAAAGACGATAGCTGCCTTCTCATTTTGTCAGAAGTATTACCAATTCGATCACTTGCTGAGAACCAATCTTTCGTCTTTCATTCATATACCGCGCCTCACTAAGTTTTTGAAGGATAAGCCTAAGGAAAACTATGTTGGCGCACACTTCCATCAATTGCCCGACCACATTTCCCAACGTAATAAACAGAACATGGTCAATGCCTACTTTAGTAAAGAGTTGAATGGTCGTTTTATCTATTTGCATGGCGCGGCCATGATCTTCTCAAAGGATATTGTTATCAAGGTCTTGTTAGAAATGCGGACCAATTATGCAAAAATAGAGCCGATTTTGGAGTTACCGGATGACGTGGTTTTGAGCATGGTGCTATATAACTTCTTAACACTACCCTTAGAAGTAGATGGAGACTTATCCAAGACCCAGTTTTACCACCCCCGTGAATTCCAGAACCTAATAGCACATAAATTGGATTGCAAGCGTTTGGTCGACACCAATTATTATACGGATGAAGAGATATTCCATATTCGAAATAAGATAGCTAGTGAAGCGCTAGACAACAGTGTTGACGCGCGCTCTTGTGACATCATGAACTATATTTATCAGATTCGCCATTTTTATAAGAAGCCGAAGTTTATGGATTACATCGATTCTGCGCCTCAAAAGAAGATTGTGGATGCATTTATGTTTTACAATGAGTTGGACATGTTGAAGTATCGATTGACCATCCTCGCGCCCCATGTCGATCACTTCGTCTTGGTCGAGTCTACGAGAACCTTTGCAGGAGAACCCAAACCCTTGTTCTACAAGGAGAACAAGGATAAAGAAGTGTTTAAAGAGTTTGCTAGCAAGATCATTCATGTTGTCGTAGATGATTTCACGGTAGGACCGGATTGTCATTGGGAGAACGAGAAATATCAGCGAAACTGTTTACACCGCGGCATTGAACAATTAGACCTACAAGACAGTGATTATATCATGATTTCGGATGTAGATGAGATACCTGATCCAAAGACACTGATAGCTTTGAAGCAGGAGGAGATGCATGTCCAGTATGCCAATCTTAAACAGGACTTCTACTACTATAATTTGACAGCAAAGATGAACGAGATTTGGATACGTGCCAAGGTCATTACCTATGAGGAGTATAACAATCAGGGGTGCAGTCCTGATGCCATTCGTCTAAAAACACCCCCGACCATGATTGAAAAGGGAGGATGGCATCTTTCCTATTTTGGGAATACGAAGATGATCCAGAACAAGATTCGTCAGTTCTCACATCAAGAATTCAATACTGAAGAGATAACCAACGCAGACCATTTACAACAATGTATTGATAATTATACGGATATATTGAAACGCGACGGAGTGAAGCTTATTAAGATACCTATAGACAGCAATTTCTATTTACCACCACAACATAGAATGATTCATACATAAATAAGAAGACAGTATTCTGATGTTTAGGAAATATCTACCGACCGAAAAGAAAATGGGGCAAAACACATTTATGATTTGTATATTTTATAACTATGTTTCAAGTAAAATTTTACATGTTCTTTTTTAATTTTATTTGCTTATATATATAATGGAATCAGGAGAACCCAGAAAACAAAAACAAACAAGACGCCGAAGACGCGTAGATGCTTCCATGTCTGGATTTAAGAAAGTATGTGAGTCTGCAAGACAGACCAGGAGCTGTGAAGCCAGAGGAATTGCATATCGTTCTCGTAATATTGCTACTCCAAACCTAGATGGTTTATTTACACCAACGACGACAACAAGACCGCTGATAAGACCACCATTAGATTATCCGGATATAGTTCGTTTTTTTTATATTAAGAATCTTGCAAGGTAGTGACGCTATAAGTCTTATTGATGTGGTTGAGTCAGAAGAATTTAGAATGTTAGATGTATTAGGATTCGGAGACGAAATGGAAACAAAATTAAAAGAATTGGGTATATATGACGAAGACCAAAAAAATCCTGTATTGAAAGAGTTTCTTACAGCAAGCGATTTACAGCGATTGTTAACAACAAGGATTGTGTTAGCAATCTTAAATGAACGAATGCGTATAACAAACGAACGAAAAAAATAAATACATGTATTATCAAGTAACCATATCATCATCATCAACAAGTAATCATATCATCAATACCAAGTAACTAATTATACAAAGATGAATCCATCTTCGTATAAAATGTCATGAAGCTTCATAATATCCTTTTTACGCGAATCAAAAGCTTGTTGAACAGATGTTGTCCAAACATCTAGGTCTTTATAATGGGTAAATTGGAACATTTGATCTGTTCTCAAAATGCACGCGAAATTAGTAATTCGACAATTCATTTTGCCTTTCCTTCCTTCTTTCATGAGCCACACATAAAATGAGGGTGCATCATCACTCCTCTCCTCTTTATATTGATAATATAAGGCGAATGCATCTTTAAGAGAAATATTACTTTGAATATTGTAATCGGTTCCAGAGAGGACCAAGATTTCGCGAAAACAACGCGGTGAAATATCGAGCTCTTCTAGCATAAGATCGGTATGATAGATTTTCGCAGTATGTTTCATCAAACTGATATTGCGAATGACCCTACTACACCCAAACAAGAACATATCCATGTCGTCACTAATACAGGCATAGGCTACGTTCGTGGCCACGAGATAGGCACATAGTATGTCAGCTTCTGCTGGTGCTACAAAATGTGCGACACCATATGCATCTAATAATCGCTTCACTAACAATAAATCCTTTTCTTTGACACGAATAAACTGCTTCTTTAGAGCAGTCAATGCATCTTTGTCATCCGCTGAATCATGATCGTGGTTTTGCAGTAGCAAATTATACTTTTCCTCGGCTTCTCTCTTTCTCTGTTTACGTTCTACCAAGAGTTGATGTTTTTCAGGTGGTGGTTTTCCATCGAAAATGAAAATGGGTGTAATATTATATTCCAATAGGGTGGCGACGAATAGATACATGTTCTCGACCAATGCGCCCTCGCCGATGAATTTATAGATAAATATACTGGCATCAATCACAACAACGCGATTTTCCAGATCCTTTAGATGAATAGCATGAATCGCCTCTTGGCTACATCGCTTGGATAAATAATGATTTAAACACTTGATTCCCATTGTTATGTTTCTTTACGATTGATACGTTCGCAAATGTATCGTAATAATTTTTCAATTTTTCTTTCTAACATAGAGTTGTAATGTTTGGACCAATAAGATGATCGGACCAATAATATAGATTTTTTCCCACCTATAAATATATATGAGTCAGGAAATTATCAAATTCTTAGAACAACATCACTTAATAAATGATGATAGCTCCAATTACTCTACGAAAACAACGGAATTCTTGACCAAACTCCTTAGTCAGATCAGTGAAGCAGCAAAGAATGTGTCACAGATAGGCGAAGGGAAAAAAGTGGTCGGTTTACCAAAAGGGGACAGCTACGACTACTTCCCTAATCTAATTAAACAATGTATAGAAGGATTGCCTAGATCGGGATATTCTTATTCTTTTACAGTGGTGGATCGATCTTACGAGGTGTTCATGATAACCAAAACAAAAGAGGATTTTCGCAAATATATAGAGCTAATCTATATATGGTTGTCCGTAGCGCACCATCATGCACCTCAGCAATGTTCTCGTAAGATGCGAATCTTCCTATACTTTACCGATTTGAAAAAGGAGATACCGAGAGAACCTGGATCACACATCATGCAAGAACACGTAAATACTGCGTTTACAACATCTTGTCAAGAGACGACTGAAATGCATTTATGCAGAAAAGAGGAATGGTTTAAGGTGTTTATTCATGAGACATTTCACAATATGGGATTGGATTTTTCGAGTGAAGACGATACAGAATCGACGAAACACATACTTAGATTGTTTCCAGTAGAATCGGACGTGAGGATTTATGAGACGTATTGTGAAATGTGGGGTGAGATCATATTCCTTCTGTTTTCAGTATACAAGCCAGAGCAAACGATACCTACCATGATCGCGGAATGGTGTAAAAAGGTAGCGATAGAAAAGGCATTTTCCTTGTTTCAATGCGCGAAGGTTCTCACCTATTACGGAATGGATTATCAGGATTTACATGAGTCGAGTGAACGGGCACAGACAGTGCGAAAGTATAAGTATAAAGAAAAGACGCATGTTTTGTCGTATTATATTATTAAATCGATATTGTTCTATTTTATGGATGACTATATAACTTGGTGTGTAAACCATAACGGTCTAACCCTACAATTTAAGAAGACGCCAGAGACGATTACAGAATATTGTCGTTTTATTGAAAACCACTACCTTTTACAAGATTACAAGGGTGATCTGAAGGTTATGGAAGATTGGTTCTCGCAACAAAGACCGGAAGAATATGCTCGGTTTGAAATGAGGAGTTTACGAATGACTGTGCATGGATAAGACGGGGGCTTCTTTTTCTTTACCTTTACATAAAAAAACAACCGAGTGGTTGTTTTTTTTATTTATTTTGGTTTTATAACTTGATTTTACTGTTTCAACTTTTATTTTTATAACTTAATATCTTACTATTTACTATTTCTGCTTTTATAACTTGATTACTATTTACTATTTCTGCTTTTTGGTTGCAAAAACTATACCATATTGCACTTTGACGCACCGCCTTTACAGCCGGACGTATCGTCCTTCTCTTCTTTCTTTTCCTCCTCCTCTTCTGCCACTACCTTAGGAACGGCAGCATCTTCTACCGTCCCCTGCACAACAACTGCTGCTGCCTCTGCCTCCTTTTTCTCGTAGTAGAGAACCTTGGCCCAAAGCTGGTGAATATTGAGCGGGCCAGTGTATTGCTCGATTGGCTGCTTGTTCACGTTCATTGCAAGAAAGGCTTGCATAAACGATCCGCTTTTCAGCTTTCTCTGGAACGAAAGGTTTGGACCAGAGTGAACTCCATAAACCCGGAAGGGTTCGGGGCTCTCGATAGCTGCACGGAGTGCTCTTGCTGCATCGTTGTCTGCCCAGTAGGCGAAGTGCACGTAGACAGAAAGACGAGGATACTGAAGGCCGGTCTCTACGTTTGCTGGTGTAGTTACAAAATCGACTCGCTCCACCTTACCTACGCCAAGGTGATGGTAGAACAAGATCGTTATCATAAGGCGCAGCGTAACGAGATCATCTAGGCCGCCAAAAGGAGCACTTCCAAGATAGAGGAAATCCGGGACGACCGGGATAGAGATGCTAGACCAGTCATCAGGACCAAGGGCCAACTTGGCACCAGCATCCAAAACGGGGTTGGGTTGTTGAACAAAAGACATTTTGAAAAACGAAAAAGGAACGGGAAAGGAACTTTGAAACTTGTTCTTGAGGGTAACTATCGTAAAGTAGCATCGTGAAAAAAGTTTTCAATTTTTTACGATGTGAAACATGGTCAAGGGTATACCAACGCAGTAAAAGGTTACGTTACCGACTTTCTAACCTTCATCAGAATCAAGTCGGCAACTGGAGGCAAACCTCTAACGAAATGCATAAGCTTCGCCATCTTCGTCTGTTGTAAGAGATGCTTCAAATCCAAATTCTGTTCGAACTTTGCCTCGATAGCAAGGCGTCTTTCTTCAACACTTCTTTGCTTAGGCCCTAGCTCAAAGTAGTCTGCATCCTTCACCACTTTCTTATCTCTCAATATGCGACCTTCTTTTGTCTTTCCTGTCTCACTAGCAGCAATCCTGGCAGTCTTGTTATCCTTTGAAATTTCGGATTCGCTATCTAGCGAAAACTGTAGATAGAAATCGGGAAACCCCTTTTTGTATTGAGAACCTAGGAGATAATGTTCTGCCGAATTCCAACGATGGTCGTCCAATGTAAAGGGGGCGCACCAAGTGTCGTCTAATTTGCGACGCCAATTATCAATCGCCTGTAGTTTCGTAAAGTCACCAGAAAACTTCTGGGCGATCGTTTCACCACTTCCTTTTCCAGGTTTTGGCGCTTTAGACGAGTTCTCGTAAAACGTAAATACGACGTCTTTGTCAAATAGGTCAGCAGCACTATCAACACTTCCACTATCACTATCACTATCATTTTCAACACCTAGTCTTACCTTTAAATCTTGAAAGTCTTTTATCAAGTTAAATGCCCCCGCATTTTTCTCCATGCATTTATTGATCACCAATACTTTTACACTGTATGGAAGTTCACTGAAGACGAAGAGCTTGTTTCTAGAATACGTGATTAATCGATAATGATTTCCGGAGTAAGTGGTCATAATATAAAAATCAGGTGTTGAATTACCCTTTTTTTGAGCTTCCTCATCAACCCCACCACATTGGAGAACTTGCGCCCTATTCAATTCTGGAACAGCATCTAAATCGCCGTATAAAAAGGCTTGCTCAGATAAAATGATCATTTTAATATTTAGAATACGTTCTAATTGGTTAATTCCCCAACTATCAATCCAATAAGATGAATTCAACATGTATCTTTGAAGTGCGGAGAGTGAATCTATCGATTTCATCCATTTGACATCTCCCATATTTATTTTGGTAGTATGTATCTGTTCTTGTAAATCCTCATATTGTGCTTTATAGGTTTTTGCTAATTCTACCAATTGTATTTTCTCTTCTTTTGATATTGTTTTGTTGTTGATTCTTTTTTTTAATTCGGTAAATGTTTTCTCTAATTCCTTTATTTCGGACTTTAACTGTTCAATATTTCCATTAAACATAAGAAATAGATCACGATAATGCCTGTATAAATCTTCATCTGCTAGTCCAGACAATAAAGTCCTTAGTTTTGCAACAGTGGTATCTTTACCGATCGATTTGAACGCATCGCGAATAACGGCAAAAAAACAGTCACCGTTAGCTTCTACCTCATGAATAGCATAATTATTATTTTTCATAAATTTTGCTACCCAAGGATTGCTGTCATCTTCTATATACTCGTCTCTGAACCGTTTCGAATCTTCTTCGGTCTCTTCTTCTAAGATAGGAGGAGGCGCTGTCGCGTCATTATCTACAAATATATCTTTACTTATTTGTTTAGAAGGTTTTACTTGTAAAACACCGACTTCATCTTCATCTCCGTCTTCATCTCCGTCTTCATCTCCGTCTTCATCTTCGTCTTCCTCTTCACTATCGATTATTTTTTCTTTACTATCAATTATTTTTTTTCCAGAACCATTGGATGACGGTAACTTTAACAATATTTCTAATTGTTGTTTCGTGATTATAGGGAGTATATTTGCGGTTTTTTTATTAATGTCAATAATTTCCTCTTCATCGTCATCCATGACTGAAACAAGGTCTTCATTTTTAATTTCAAAGACGGCTATTTTTGCAACAACTGCATCATTTACTACTAAATAAAGCGGGAAAAAGAGAATTCCGTGACGTTGGAATGTATGTTTTGGTCTTCCAATGGCCAAATCAACCTTTTTATCGAATAATACCATATCTTCGAAAACCGTCGCTGCGAAATCAATATCTTCAGGTTCCATCTTATTCGAAAGATTATAATAAACAGCCTCGTTCAGGTTTGATTTTGTGCCCTTCGCCATATTATACTATACTATTATGTGAGAAGACATTTTATCCATTTTTACCGAGAATACTATTCATATCCATAAACTTAAATATGGCTCTGGAAGATAATCCTGGATATTGACGTGGTAAATATTTTGATATTTCCTGGATAATAACCGGTAAAGAAGTTGAACCAAGCTTCGCGCTAATAGAAACGAAGAGAAATAGATTTTCGGTGAGTTCATCTACTTCATTCATCTTGTCTGGTTCAAGCTTCCATACCTGTATCATATCGATCAAGAGCTGTATAATGTTCTCGATTTCCTTATCGTCGGCTAATTTCCCTAATTTATGTAGATGGACTAAAAAATGCACCATCCCTTTTCTCTGATCATTCGTCTTGTTCACGGAACAAAATAATTCGAAATCTTCACTAGAGGATAGACATACAATTTGCTTAATGCCAACAATATATTCTGACGGAAGACGAAGAACATAGGGCAAAAATTCCGGATAAACATCGATGACCTTTGATAGCAATTCTGCATATAACGAAGAGTTCAATTTATTAATGATTGCATTATCAATAATATATTGAACAACTTGTTCATAGGAGGAGGCTGGTATCATTGTTAAATTGTCCATGATCTTCTGAACCTGCATTTGGTAATTTTTTTCTGATATGTTGTTTAAACAGTAACGAATATCATTGATTGTCTTCTCAAGACCCTCTTTCTTTTCGATAAGTGTAGTTTTAAAAGGTTTGGAGCGATTCCATTCCCCACTACCAGATACAGGACCCACCCTCGACTTTTGTGGTCGCTGTTTCGTATGATCAACTGAACTAGTATTACTATCTACTATATTTAATTGTTTTAAAAGATTCTCTAATATGTTGGTCGTTTCTAGAGGTAGTGCATAATCAAATCCATCGAATAAATGCTTTGTATAATCGTCAATTGTATATTGAATGAGTGTCATGCTACTAACATAGGTAAACGCCATTATTTTATATGCATTTATAAATTATATAATTCATAAAGAAGTATAAAAACAAGTTGCTATATTAGTGTACCAACGATGAGCAACGATAATGTGACTACACCGACCGATACGATAAACGCTTCTGAACATGTTCCACCTGCGTTTATAATTGAGGAAAACAGTAATTATAAACATGTAATGTATGAGCGATGGGATCATTTTGATTTCAAGATGGATTTATTGCGTGGTATTTATGCGATGGGATTTGAGAACCCGAGTGATATCCAAAAACGGGGTATCCATCCGATCATCAGTGGTCAAGACGTGATTGCGCAGGCCCAGTCTGGTAGTGGAAAGACGGGGACCTTTTCTATTAGCGCGCTACAAAGTGTAGACGTTGAGAAAAAAGAACTGCAGGCGATTATTATAGCACCAACCCATGAATTGGTAAAGCAGATTACTAAGGTGATCGAGACATTGGGTTCTTTTATGGAGGGTCTTCGTATCAAGACCATTTTGGGCGGAACATCGATTCAACAAGATGCTGCTGAATTGCGTGAACGCCCACCCCATATTATTGTTGGATGTGCTGGTCGCATCTATGATATGGTTCGCCGAAGACATCTTGATCTCTCTACGATGAAGCTATTTATCTTGGATGAGGCAGACGAGATGCTTTCAATGGGCTTCAAGGACCAGATCTATAATATTTTCCAGAATTTTCCCGAGACGATTCAAGTTGCACTATTTAGTGCGACGCTTCCAGATGATATTCTTGAATTGACCAAGAAGTTTATGCGCGATCCTGTGAAGATCACGATGAAGAAAGAAGATTTGAAGCTAGACTGCATTGATCAGCGTTTTATTGCTCTGGCAAACGACGGAATGAAGTATGATACATTGAAGGACTTGTTCGCCTTTATTAGCTTGTCGCAATGTATCATTTATTGCAATAGCGTGAAGCGCGTGAATGACTTGTATCAGGCCATGGTGTCAGAAGGTTTTTCTGTATGTGCTATTCATAGTTCCATGGACAAGGTAGAGCGTGATAGTGTGTTTGCTGGATTTCGTGGAGGCGCACACCGAGTCCTCATCTCATCTAATGTTACTGCGCGTGGCATTGATGTGCAGCAGGTGAGCACTGTAATCAATTTTGATATTCCCAAGTGTGTTCATACCTATCTTCATCGTATTGGGCGCAGTGGACGTTGGGGTCGAAAGGGGTTGGCCATTAATTTTGTTACGAGACAAGATGTGCATCTTTTGAAGAAGATTGAGGAGCATTATCAAAGTAATATTAGCGAGTTGACAATGGACGCAATGAAGTAAATTTATCAATTTGTATTGCCGCGTAGAATTTACTCACTATTTTTACTATATATATAATATAATGTCTACCATATTTACCCCACCTGCCGAAGATGATGATCTTGTCATTGCTCCCGCACCCGAAGTTCCAGATGCGCCAGCAACAACAACAGTAGCAGCAGCAACAGTAGCAGCAGTAGAACAACCTGAACCTGAACCAGCAGCAGCAGAACAACCTGAACCAGAACCAGCTACACCCGCAGTAGCAGAAGTTGAAAAATCGGATCAAGAGGAGAATATTGTAGCCGAAGTATTTGAATTACCCACAACCCTTTATTTAGGAAAAGAGACCACCGTGACCGATTCTGTATGGGATTTTGGAAATTCCACTGTGTTATGCATTGATCCTGTAGAAGATAAAATGGTTGCTAACAAACGATATATAGACGAGCGTATTAACGGATCAGTAAAGGTAGATGAACTGACCAAGTCACTTGAAGAGGTGATTGCCGATCTTAAATCAGAGGTAGCGCGTGCAAAGAAGAGCGAAGCAGACTTGAAGGCAAAGGTAGATCTCCTCTGTCAATATTTATTCAAGACCACCAAACCCAATAAATTAGCCACTCGTTAATCAAGCAAAAAAAATATAAAATAGACCAATAAGTTAGCTCGTTAAACAAGACAAAAAATATAAAATAGACCAATAAGTTAACTCGTTAATCAAGACAAAAATATAAAAATAGACCAATAAGTTAGCTCGTTAACAAGACAAAAATATAAAATAGACCAATAAATTAACTCGTTAATCAAGACAAAAATAGACAAATAAGTTAACTCGTTAACAAGACAAAAATAGCCAATAAGTTAACTGCTCGTTAAATAAAACATAAAAATTTCGCAAATAAAGTATATGATTTCTTTTATTTACGAAATAGTTGGAGATTCATCATTAAATGATAGTAAGAAGAAAGAGCCAGCGGTCGATTTATTTAGTAAGTTTCAATTACCCATTACCTATTTGGATGCGTCTTCCGTCTACTCCTTATCTGATGTAGTATCAAAAGATTTAGAATTGATGGTAACCGATCCTTCTTGTTCATCTATGTATGATCATTTATTTTTACCCAAGCATTCTTTTGCCAAACAAACGGTTCCAAAATGGAATACTTATTATACGACAGATGCATCATTTTTAATGGACACGCAAACGATCATTCAAAGAATGTATAAATATGAAATCATCATGAATAAGGATAAGATCGAACAATCTGATTGTGATGAATTTATGGAATTTTGGAAGGATACGAAGGAGAACGAATCGTTCATGGCAACCTATAATTTCATGGATTGGGATATGTTACGCCATTTGAATGAATCCTCTACCTTCCTACAATGTTTATCAACCCTCCATCTCTGTTCGCCTTTACTGAGTTTGACCGTGCCGTTTTTCTTCCTCTTATTCCCTTTTCTGTTTCTACAGATCCAGGGTATTCCAGTGTCGTTCGAATCCTATCTCTCGGTTCTCAAAGAAGTGGCGCGTGATCATTTCATCGGTAAAACATTGCTGAACTTGGATTCCTCTATCAGTTGGGACAAGGTCGCTTATATGATCTTCACCGCGGGTTTATATTTCCTGCAGATTTATCAGAACGTGCAATTATGTCAGCATTTTTACGAGAACATCCAGAAAATGAATCGATCCTTAATCAGTCTACAACGTTTTGTGGCCTATTCTAGACGGAGTATCGAATCTTTCCTGACCATTTCAGAGGGGTGTCCGACCTATATACCTTTTTGGAGTGAAACTGAGAAACAGTTACAAACTCTGGTCGAGCTAGAATTATTATTAGAACCCATGTTTCCGTTTGAATTCTCTCTTAAAACGTTCTCTAATATTGGTGAAATGCTGCAATGTTATTATCAGTTACATACGAACAAAGCCTATGATTCATGCCTTCGGTATATTGCAAATTTCGAAGGATATATTGATAATTTGGCAGGTATATACGAGAACATTAAGAAGGAAGCGGTTTCTTATGCAAAGATAACTTCTTCTTCTTCTGGTCGTGCCGATGCATCTTTCGTGGACCAATATTATCCTCCTTTAAAAATGGAGAAACCAGTAAAAAACACGTGCAGCTTAAAACAAAACATGATCATCTCCTCGCCCAATAAATCGGGCAAAACAACGATATTGAAAACTACGGCTCTCAATATCATTTTCACACAGCAAGTCGGATGTGGATTTTATGAGAAGGCAACGTTGACACCTTATACACATATTCATTCTTATTTGAACATTCCTGATACGAGCGGTCGCGACAGTTTATTCCAGGCAGAATCGCGACGATGTAAGGAAATTATTGATGCAATCACACAAGGAGGAGAAAAAGAAGGTAGCAGACACTTCTGCATCTTTGACGAACTTTACTCAGGAACCAACCCGGAAGAGGCGAGCAATGCTGGATACGCGTTCTTGAAATATCTATGTAATTTCCCAAATGTTGATTTTATGCTAACCACGCATTACGCGTCTATTTGCAAACGCTTCAAGAAAGATGATAAAGACAAGGTGGCGAATTACAAGATGGTGGTGAACGTTTTATCCGACGGCACTTTCAATTATACATATAAGCTGAAGAAGGGAATCTCTTCTTTAAAGGGTGGAGTCCGAGTGTTGAAAGATATGGGATATCCATCGGAGATCATCGAGAACATTGAAGAAAGAGCATGATACCATTATAACATTTACTCAGATTCACACATATTAGTAATTAACATACCTTCTAATACGGTGACCTTCTCTCCAATCTCACGTTCCTTCTTTTCCAAGTTTTTAAGAGTGGTTCGCATTTTATTACATTCTTTTATTGCCTTTTGATAATCCTTCTTCATAGTCTTATCAATTTTACCATTCGCTTCGAATCTACTGAAAGGGTTTGCTCGTTCTTCGCATTGGGTTATCTCATGTAACAATGTTGTTTTTTTTCCAACTAATTCTACTTGTTTAGCAGTGGCTGTCTTCCATTTCTTACGGGTGCTATTGCAAAGTTGTAATCTTTTCTTCTCATTTGCTTTTGTCATCTTATCTCCAGTTCCACCTCTACCTCCACCTCTTGCCTCTCCTCCAGCTCTTAAGAGTTCTTTAATTTCAGCGTGATCAGTTACTTGAATAGGAGTATTCCCGTTCATGTCTTTGCTATTCACATCAGCACCCCTAGCTAACAATAGTTTTACTGCACCAGGTCGTTGTGCTTTACAAGCAAAGTGAAGAGGAGTCCATCCAGGAGTCCATCTATTGCTATTATTGCTCTTGCTATTCACATCAGCGCCGTTATCTAACAAGATCTTAATTATTTTTACCCGTGTAGGCGAGTTTTCTTCTGCATCTTCGTGGCGTTCGTCACCACAAGCATAGTGAAGAGGAGTCTCCCCACGGTTGTCCTTTCTATTCACGTCGGCCCCATTATTCAACAAAAATGTAATTAGTTCTTGAACTTCAACTGAATTATTATAAGTATCACCATAAGCACATGCCAAGTGAAGAGGAGTCCCTCCTGCTCCATTATCGTCATTCACGTCAGCACCTCTCTCAATCAATAATTTCGTTACAGCCAAACGACCATTGTAACATGCATGGTGAATTAACGCCCCATCTGCGAAGGTGTTGACGTCAAGACCTTTATTAAGGAGTTGTTCGAGTTCATCTATATCGCCATGGTTGACGGCATCAATGGCATCCTCTTCTGTAGGTTGAGAACTATCAGTAGAAGAATGGGAACGAAAAGAACTCATCTATATACAATATTATTATTATAAATTCCTAAACTATAAAAAATAAATTCCTAAACTATAAAAAATAAATTCCTAAACTATAAAAAATAAATTCCTAAACTATAAAAAATAAATTCCTAAACTATAAAAAATAAAAAATATTTAAGCTATAAAAATGATCACGGTAGAAAGTTCTCCTCTTTATCCTCCGCCTCACTAAACGCGATACAAATGACTCCTAATACTATACTTAAAACGCCTAATACTGAGAATCCATTTAGTTTGTGATTCATAAATAAAAAGAGGATCAACATAGTAAATACCGGAGAACAAAAGATGAGCGCAGCAATAACGAAACTCTCATGATTCTGTAAAATGGTATAATAAAGTATATTCACTACAAAACCCGTGATCGCAGTCGATCCAAGAATGATAAGCCAATCTCTCTTGGAAATGGTAGGGATCTCAGTAATCAATGTTTCTTTATGATAGAGAGCGAAGCAGAAAACACAGAAAAAATAGGCTAAAGCGCCGACAACTAACAATGTCGCTGGTGAAATTTGTGCTAGCAAATGCTTATGAATGATAGGAGCAAGTCCTTCTAACACAGCTATAAATAGTGCTGTCAATAATATTACAAGTTTCATTTACAAATTCACAATTGTAATATAGTATTCGCCGATTTATTTTTTGACGAAAATCATAATGGTTTCATTCGTTTCCTTGTGTTTTGTTACATGAACGTCTTTATTTTTCATGGGCATCTTCTGTAACAATACGAAGAATCGCTCCGTAATCGCGTTCATATCTTCTACTAAATTATATAGTGCTCCACTGCTACCCTTATTGGTTGATCCGTAGCCAGACAAAATGTAACATAGCCGCCCACCTTTTTCCAACACATGGTAACACAGTTGAATCGTTTTCAACCAATAGTTGACTAACCATTCCTCGTAAGTCTTATATCGATCCGTGCTCTGTTCGCCACCGCAGTATAATTCAAGTCGGTAATAAGGCGGACTAAAGAAAACCACATCAAAATGATCCTTATAGGCTGTCATAAAAGGTTTTGAAAGTAGCAGATCTTCAGAAGGTTCGCACAGGATATTGGTGCGAACATGGGGCGCCAAGGTTTTCGCCAATTCTTCAGTTTTCCTACATACACTAGGTATGACATCTGTGCCGACGTATTCACAAACCTGGGGACATTCTAAAAACCCGTAGCAATAAGACGACCAACCCAGAGTGGGGGTGAAGATGCGCGTCCCCAACAAGCAAGATTGGTTTAAAGAATAGACCACATACGGATTCATAATAGAAGCTCGAAAATAGTAGGACGAGAACACACTGCCAATGCGACCGGCCTTCATATAATGCCGCGCACTAGGGGTCAATATCTTATAATCAATGATATATTCATTATATAGCTCTTGGAGCATTGTCAAATACGTTACATTGTTTTCTATGCCGGACTTCGTGTTCTCTAAAATGTCGTCGGCATGTAGATTGCGGATCCAATTTTTGTAATAGACCAATTGGTTATTGTTTATTTCATCTGCTGTCATAGGTGTTAGATCATGAAGTTTTATCTTATTAGGTAACACTCTGAGCGATGTATTGTAGAATCGAGTTAAATAACCGTTTCTGTTCTGAATGTTCTCAAACAAGAGTTGAATATCTTCTTCTGGAATACTTTTTTCTTCAGCATATTGTGAAAGAGGTTTTATATTCTGACGAATTTTGACAACTGCCGTTTCCTTAAATTGCTCTAATGAAATAGCTGAACCATTCGTAAATTTGGCTAGCCAGTCTTTCAATTCCATCATTTTGTTATACTATAATAAAAGATCGAAAATCTCTTATTATACCGATACTACTACTACACTATCCTGATACATTCAAATTAAAATATTTACGATACTGAAAACCACCGGTCAATTACATATACGTAATGTTACTTTTTTTGAGAGGTCGACCATTGCATAAGACGACACTACCTATTAAGTGTTTCATTTTTGCCACCAGCTCGCCCGCAGCGTTAGATGGTGCAGTCGAAGTCATGGCAGGCTTAGCTATATCGACACCCAAATCTTCATCTTCTTGTTTATCTACCCACCAGATACATTGAACTCCAACTACGACACCATCCTTCTTGATAAAAAAGTGTTCTACGTCTTGCCCCCCTGCACCACCTCTGTTATCAATACGGCCTTTAACACTAGAGGAAAGATCACTATTTTGAACTTGGTCAACATCTCTCGCGAAATCAGAACTAGCCATGCTTTTTACATCTATTGATTTTGCAGCTCCATTTCCTGTCATAATACGAACGATGTCTTCAGCTGGAGGAGCCTCTGATGCATCTTCATTATATAATCTATTTTCGCTGTAGTAGTAGGTATAGGTAAATCCTTGACTTGCGCCTACCTTTCCTTTCGGTGCCCCCGTTCCTTTCGGAACTTTCGGTGCCTTCGCAACCTTTATCGTTTCGCATTTAAACGTGTCCTTATTTCTCACTTGACCTTCTTTACATTTCTTTACGCACTTTCTAGTCTTTGGATTTCGGACCTGGTCCTCTCTGCATGCAGCAACTGCTTTAATATTGGTAACCTTGGAAAACTTTCTTCCTTTCCATAATAACCCGTTTTTAACAAGGACCTTCAATTTGTCGGTGAGTTTTTTCTTCGATGCTGCAGAAGACCCGTCGAACCCAACACAAGGAGGTAGAACTTCAATCACACCTTCAGCTTGCATCTGCTCTCTAAACATAAGTCCAACATATCCAGTGATCTCATCATTTGCATCGGTCATCACTAAATGACCCATTCCCACTCTAACTCCAAGGTCCCTTTCTCCTTTTACTAAAACACGATAATCGTCATCATATGCACCATTCAAATAATCGATCACATTTTCCGGACATTCATGAGAACGGATGATTTCAGCTTTAAATGCGGGTGGTAACTCTAAAGGAAGGTCAGCGTCGTGTTTTATTCCGTAAGAAGAAAGACGTTCACTACAAGCTTGTATTATTGGAAGAGAAGCTTCAAGATCAACCTGCCATACATTAAATCCTCCGTCTTCGTCTGCAACTCTAGCAATCACGGAATGAGCAGCACTATCTTCTGCCTGATCCACGTAGAATTTCTCGTCGCAGTAGAAGCGGAATTTAGTATTGGGGGATTCGGTCACCTTTTTAGTAGAACGTTTAGGAGGCATCCTATATATATATCTTATAAAATAATAATAATTATTATTTTATATAAGAGAAATGAAACGATAATAATGACCTAAATGAAACGATAATAATGACCTAAATGAAACGATAATAATGACCTAAATGATTACTCGTCCTGTTGGACGTCCACTGGAGCCGGACGACGACCACCTCTTCCTCCGCCATTCCTGCCTCCATGTCTGGGGGGGGCACGGCTAACGCGACTGTCATAATGCTGTGGCTTCTGACCACTCTGGCGTTGATACATGAGTGACCCTCCCTTGATACCTGTAATATTGGCTGCCTGGAATTCGTGATTGCCAGTGGTAGATGTAGACAAAACAAATTCGACATACTCTCCCTCTACCAAGAACTTGTAGGGAGCATCAATACCATGAATGGCCGAGTGATGAACGAAAATATCCTTACCCAACTGCTCTCCCTCAATAGCCGTAATAAATCCATATCCAGAATGATTATTAAACCACTTAACTTGACCTGTAGTAATAGTCTGACTGTCCATTGCGATACGATATTTACTGATTCGTTTTTATATCCTTTCCAAAAATATTTTATATTCTATTCTATATAACAGATTCTTTAGGTATGGATCCCAAGTATGTCTCGATGCTGTTTTTACTAGGTATCATCGTTGTTTCGCTAGCCCTCAGTGGCTATACCTTCTTGGTTAGCAATCACAGTGCTTCCATCTTTGGTCGTGAAGGAATGACCACCAATAAATTGGTAGGAACTCCTTTATCAGGAGGCCCAGTTTACTTGGAGGCGGAGTCTAGCTTAATGTCCGCTGCTTCTTACACTACGTCTGGTGAGCCAAGTGGCTTGAAGTTAGAGGCAAGTCAATTAGCATTACACTCTATCATTGGCAATACGGTCACTTTAGGAGGAAATTCGATTTCTACGCCTGGACCAACGATTGCAAAATAAGGCTAATTAAGGACAAAATAGACGTTTGAGAACATCATAATTAGGCGAAGATAGTCGATAGCAATAATGAAAATAATTGCGTAATGGTATGCCACTACAAGTGGTTACATTAGTTAACTCCTTCGTTCGTTTCCAATGCTGATTTATTGGATGTAATAAATCAGTCTTATCAAGTTCGACTTCGACTTCAAACTCTTTAGCATATGATTCTACCTCTTGTAGATAGTTTGTCGTTTTATAGAGGTAAATGTATCCTAGTGAAATGAGGTCATCTCGTCTACCAAGAGGTTCTCCACCCACATGAATAAAATAGCTGGCATACTTGGATGAACCGATCATTTTATTCATTGGTCTACCAGGAGAACTATTAAACGTTGCCAACCCAAAATCGATAAGAAAGACTTCACCATCCTTAATCATAATATTCTGAGGTTTTATATCACAATGAAGGATTTCAAGGTTATGAACAACCTCTAACGCACATATGCAAGCGACCATAATGTCGGGAGTCATTTCACAATCCTGGAGAGAATGATCGTATAAAGGCATGATCAAACACGTGTAATCTAAGAAGTTACCGAACCAATGAACAGGTGGGGTAACTCGAGAACCTCGAGAATATAAATATTGTAGAATAGTGACCTCTTGTTTGAGCAATTTAATAGGTGCGTCTTTCGATTCTACCTTGATAGCAACAGGTTCTTGTTTCACTTCATTGATCCCGGAATAAACGGAGCCAAATTGTCCAACCCCTAACAGTTGTCCTACCGAATATTTGTTAGCAATCATTACCTAATTACAGATGTAGTATTTAATATTTTGCACCATTGAATATTTTGTCCCTAAGGGTATAAGTTGTTTCAAAAAATAAAACGGTTCTCCCACAACTTAAACTTATTCCAATATAAGTTTGTGGAATCTTTCAATTACATATCCCTCTGTTGGATTGATACTATGTTGTAAGAGTTCAACAATTTTCAAATAAAATTCCTTTGGTTTTTTTAATATATTCGTTTTAGATACTATAAATTGGGCGCCAGCACCAAAAGTAAAATCCAGATTTTCTATTCGTTTGCCGAAAATTTTTTCATATGTATCTATTAATGGTAAGTTAGGGTGATGGCAACATCCGTTTAAATTAGAACAATAAACTTGTTCGCTTAAAAAGGCAAAATCAAAATCCAATTCATCAATATGATTAATAATTTTATTTAAATTAGATATTATATTCGGTGAATGATCAAAAGGGGTTCCTTGTAGGAAAATTGTGTAATCTGCTAAATTTTCATAATTATCATAAATATATTTATAATATGTGTGACCTTCTCTTCCAACATTACTTAATAATACTTCGTTAACCTTATCTGTTAATTTATATCCTTTATTGTAAACAATAACATTTGGAAATTGTTTGCTCCATTTTATATCTTCATTATACCTTGCTAATACAATTACAAATTTCATATAAATAATATATATATTTTTATCAGGAACCAATACAAACACTTTTACAATTCCGACGATATCCACTTTTGGAAGGTAATCGAATTACTTACTTACAAAATTGAATTAGATTATCTGGATCCAACCCTTTGGCAGTTAGCACTTTTTGTGCGAACTTAAATATTCAAGGGTGTATAATCTTCAAGAAGAATCAGCTCATTGTAATTGCTAAACATTAATTTTATCAAATTAAAGAGTAGAAGTAATATATGGTAACCATGAATTTTCGGGCACATGTCAACGAAGACGATTCAACATTAGAATCCTCAATGAATGTAACCGAGCTGTTGAACACAGTGATAAGAGAAGAGGATGATACTCATCAATTATGGTCACTACGCGCAGAACGTTTGGGAGAATCATTAGATAGATTTATATTGTCTCATCAAGAGAAAAACAGTATACTAGACAAATTGCAAGGATATAAACCGGTTCATGAAATTCACGAGTTACAAAAAGGGCGACACATTCGATGGATACGAACAACTACACCAGAAATTGCCAAAATAACAAATGGAGGTATCTTAATGGAGATAAAATTCATGGATTCAGGAACACACCTATTATGTATGAATTTGCAAAAGCGGTTTATTCAATATAAATGGGATGATTGTATAACTTTTCAAAAAATGACGATTGAAGAGTTATGTATTCGCCACCATTTATTAGAAACGATGGATCCTTAATTTTTTCGTCTTACAATGATGACTACTACTACTACTAGATGTATACGTCTTTTTCGTCGGTGAAATAGGTCTCCTAGTAGTCGGGCAATATAAAAACTCTTGAATATGATACATGATTTTTTGTGCGACCAAAATATCGCGTCGTCTCTTCTCTACATTATCCGTATAATTAGACAAAGACGATCCTGAACCATGTTTATAAAATTCGGTAATCATAAAGCTAGAGAATAGCGAAGCGAGAACAGGTGTCTTACAAACGCGCAATCCAATTTCGGAATGTGTAAACCGTTCAATCATGTCTGTGTTAGATAACGAATGAAAATACGATAATGGTTGTATATAATAAATGCGGTTAGCTGACATCGCCGGATAATAGGTATTGTCTACAAAGCATACTTCAGTAATCCGAGGTAACATGGTGCATCGAATGAAATCCTCATGTGTTTTTGCATGACAGGTTCTCGCAACTTCAATCACTTTATCATCAATTTTAAAAGCGCAAATAATTTGATCGAATAAAGGTTCTGATGCAGGGCCACCAATAATTTTGCTTGTCAAATAATTCGAGATCATGGTGGTCCAAGAAGGTTGACACTGATTGTTTGTATAAATATAAATTTTATGTAGGACGTTCTCCCTTTTTTTGTGATAGAGGAGTTGCAGAATGGGTAAAATGCCATAGCGAATAAATTCTGGAAATAGATCGAGTAATTCTGTAATCAAAATAGTATGATTCGGATCAAACTCACAAATAGCGTTCCATAAAACGTGTAAATCAGTAAATGATCCCAATGTTTCGTCTAAATCAAATGCAATCACTTTTAATTTTGATTTACGGTTTGCTTTCGAAAAATATTTCCCTTTATATACTTTTGTCAACATGGTAACATAAGATACGATTATATATTTCACAGAATTATATAATGGATTCAATTATCGGTCCTTTTATTTACATGTGTTTCTAATTATTGGGTCATATGGTTTTACACCTTTTAACATTTCAAATGCCGATTGTTTTTATAAAAAAATTGAACTAATTTATAATAATAACAATATCAAATACTAATTATGACAACAATTACTTTTTCAAAATGGTCTGGCCCTGATGGGATAGAGCAATTTATAATAAATCAAACTGGGTGTAAACCTTATAGTGGTGCCGGGATAAATCCAAGAATAGAAAAAAAAACTACAATACTAAAATCCGTTGACAATACTTATTATTATGATGATGATATGAGTGATATAAATAATATACAATATACATTATTTGGGCATAATGGACATCAAGATGAAACCGAAAAAAAATTTAATGAACCATTATTAAACATAAATAAAACACAAAATATATATCTTTATAGAGTTAGACAAAACGGCAAAAAAACAGAATACATATGGTATGGTAAATATGAAATTATTGATAAAAACGTTAAACAACACATTGGTAAAGATTACAATACAAGAAATATTGTAGTTTTGTCTTTAAGAAAAATCGGCGGTTGAAATGTAAAAAGGTGTAATTATCGGGTCATAGTTTCTAATTATCGGTCATATGTTTCCAATTATCAGGTCATAGTTTCTAATTATCGGTCATATGTTTCCAATTATCAGGTCATAGTTTCTAATTATCGGTTATATGTTTCCAATTATCAGGTCATAGTTTCCAAACAAAAACCCTTTTACTTACCTGTAGATCCAAATCCACCTGATCCGCGTTCCGTCTCGGACAACTGCTCCAATGGAACAATCGTAACAAAAATAGGACACAAAGTAGGATGGCAAATCTGAACTAGACGCGTCATTGGATCGACAGTATAACTAGTATTATTATTATTATTAGTTGGCAATCCTAGGTATCGAAACGCGGCAATGAGAGAACCGCGATACCCAGAATCGATAATCCCCGTATGATTCGCCAACATGAGAGGCGTCTTACTCATACTCGACCTAGGATAGACATAGAAAGGTGATGGCCTCAAGTGATCCGTTGTCACGTCGCAATAAATCATTTCTGCCTTGATACCAAGATCAACCATGCTAGTAGCAAACGGATCCGTAAAGACCGTCTTGTTCGGAACAAACAAGTCGAATCCCGAATCCATATATGTCTTCTGGATAAAATTTAGATTATGATCAGTAACCTTGACATCATATTCATTGTTCAAATTATTATTAGGTATATGAATTTTCAAGATAGCGAAGTTCGCGGATGAACTCGCATACTTATTCTTTAACTGTAGATACGTAGCCTGAATAGAATAATCAGTCATTTTATAGTATACAGTATGCTGTTGTGTTTAACCCGTTTACCATTTTATTATTATTACTTCTCTATTTTGTTTTGTTGGTGTTGATTTTTTATAAAGAGGGACATAACAACACTATTTTCAATATAGATATTGACAACATCGACCAAAGATTGTAAGAAGGTTGGTAAATGATTTCGTTTGATATCCAAATACAAAACCACCCTCTTAGAGTTAGTTTGATTGTTCACATAATGCACAAACATGTCATCGAAGAGAACCCCTTTCCCTTCCTTCCATTCATATTTCTCTTCACCACAGATAAGATAAGGTTGTTGTCCATTTTCTTCTGGAATAATGAGACCCAAATGATATCGTAAATAGCCCTTGTAATATCCGACATGAGGTTTAATTTCAACATGAGGATCCAAAATGCTGAAAAAAGCATTATGAATTTGTTCACTACCTAATAAAGACATGGTTTTGGGAAATTTTGGTAACATTTCAGCTACTAAGGTTCCCGTTTTTTTCAGGTATAAAGTCCGCCAACAAGCGTCTTTTTCAATGTCAATGGTATCAATACGATTTAATAAGGGATTGTTGTCCCTAAAACAGTTAATTTTCTTATTCTTACTATATTCATTAAATTCCTTTTTTATATCTACATAATTGGATTCAAATGTGGGATGAAGTGGGAATTCTTCCGTAATATTTTTGATAAATGGCGGATTATGAATGACACATAAAAGCAGCAAATTAACGATATTTAAAATGGGAAATATTGGGAAACAAATGAAAAATAAAAGAATCGCTGCAAACACGATTTTATAAACCCCGCTTTTCGTTTGTGGTATGATAACGAGGAACAAGATGCAAAAGAAGAAGAGATAGGCGAGCCAAGAGATATATTGAAATGCAATCTCATAGTCGATATAAGAGAGCATAGTCTCAGCATTGTCATTACTATTACTATTAGGAAAACAGAGAAAATTGATAACTCGAACAACGTTCAATAACGATAATAGTAAACAACATAAGCCAATAGCAAATAATGTGGTTGATATTTTATAGTTAAACAAATCCATCATTATTATTATTATTCTATAGTATATAATTATTATAATAAATAATTATATATTGTAACCGACCTATAGAAAAGACGCAACCTCTACTTTGAGAACCTGGTGTGGTATCCGAGTTGCTCGTTCAACTTCAAAAATGACCTTATTAAAATGGAATTGGGCAATGTTGCGCTGCAAATCATTAGCCATTCGCCTCAACTCGAATAGTTCGACCGAACGAAAGAAGGGATGCTCTTCACTATAATAGGCAAAAGGTGCATCATAAGGATCATTTGCTACTATCGATGTATCATTGTGGTCTGATATAATGGCTTTTTCACAATAGTCTGTAAAATAATAATTAGATACGGAGATATTCTTATAGGTTATTCGGTCATCAACATGAATGTTCTCAAGTTTTGCATAAAATAAGTTGGTTACATAAGGTGGTCCGTAGGTCTTTTTCACCCAATACCGGTTCCCCAGACGATGGTCTTCTCTCTTCACCTTTACATACTGCAGACTAAGATCTAGAAGTGTGATCATGTTATTTATAATAGTAACACAATCTATCTAGACCTTTTTATTGCATAGATTTGTATCTGGCATAACTGATGCTCTTCCCCTCATTTTTACTAATAACCTCGTCTCCAGAACTAGCGCTATGCTTTTGGTCTAATTGATCGGCCCGCTTTACCGCACTATCCAAATAGAGCTCCTTCAAAATCTTGCCGACAACGACCGATCCTTCGTGTTGATCCACCTTTCCATCTTCGATCAACTTTAATACGGTTAAGAATCGGGTCATGATACCTAAATCTACCTCGTTCTTGAGAACCCGGTTGAAAATATCCATATAATTGTTGTAGAGAAAGGAACATTTTTCTTTGCAAAGGTTCTCGAAATCGTCGCCTCCTCCGCCTCCTTGTTCCTTCTTCAATGTCTGGATGCGTCGAATATCATCGCGTATTAATTCGCTATGCTTGACTTTGCGAATATGCTCTGTATTGTTCTCGCAGTTGGATTCATCTAATAATTTATTTAACTGTAAACGCTCAGTAGTCGAAATGGGAACGCTTGACATAGTATGATATCCCGTATCATATAATGTTTATATTATTCTAATCCAAAATACTATAAAAAAATAACAAGTTACAAATATATAGATATGTTCGAATTAGAAGTTACGGACACCATCTTGTTTTACAATATCCTTAGTGTTATTCTATTAATATCAGGATTGTTAGCCTATTATTTAGCAAAAGATAAGATCGACGCATGGATAGGAAAAACCCTGCTACAAATGAATATGCGGGATGGCGCAATCTATCATGATTATGGATTGCAAAAAGGTTTTTTTGAAAAGATGTTTGAGAACATGGCTATCCCCCAGTTTTAGTAAAAAATTTATTTATCTAATATATATACGTGTTATGGACCTTAGTGAAGTAACAAGAATCATTGAGATGGGCGTTGATATCGGTGAAGACATGAAGAAAAAATTTCTTCATGCGGGTTGTAAGTTAGGAGATGCGCGTTTAGTAAAAGTCTTGTTGTCAAAAGGCGCTAACGTGAATAGTAAAAGCAGCTTTGATGAAGGTGAAGATACTCCTCTTCACGGGGCTTGTCAACATGGTCGCGAATATATAGTAGAAATCTTGTTATCCAACGGTGCTTCCATAAATAGCAGAAACAAGTATGGAAATACTCCTCTCCATTTAGCTTGCGAAATGAATACTGCATCTTTAGTAAAAGTCTTGTTAGATGGAGGCGCTGACTTACATATCAAGAACTTTAGTGGAGAGACTCCTCTCCACTGTGCCTGTCATTATAGCTATGTTGAAATAGCGAAGCTCCTATTAAAAAAAGGCGCTGATTTAGAAAGCAAGGATAATGATGGAAAGACTCCCCTCCATTTAGCTTGCGAAAAAAATAATCTGTATGTAGTGAAATTCTTCTTGGATAAAGGCGCTGATTTAGAAAGCAAGGATAATGATGGAAAGACTCCCCTCCATTTAGCTTGTGAAAATTTTAAATATAATGCTTTGGACGTAGTGGAGATTTTGTTACGGTCAGGAGCAAATTTAAATGTTGTAGATAATCGTGGAGAGAGACCTTTAGATATTGCACGTAAAAATCAAAGAATTCATCATAAAGAAATAGAACATTTATTGTTGGACAAGATTCATGAAATCAATAATTACCTGTTTTACGCGGTTCAAGAAGGAAATATTGATAAAGTGAATAAAGCGATTGATGCAGGCGCTAACATTAACGAGAACCAAGGTGGATGGACTCCTCTTCACTGGGCTTGTAAAATGGGTATAGTGCCTATAATAGAAGTTTTATTGATAAATGACGCCGATATAAACAGCAAGGATGCATGGGGGTATACACCCATCTTTCTTTGTTGTCGATTCGGTCATGGAGAAGCTACAGAGTTCTTGTTAAAGTCTGGCGCTGACGTAAATAGTATAGACAATGACGGAATGACTCCTCTTGACTTTGCCCGTAAATATGATAACGATGATATTGAAGATATTTTATTAAAATATGGTGCTGTTGGAAATGTATATAAAAAAAGTGCTACGAAAAAAAACAGCGCGAAAACATTTTGGGAAAGGATAACGGGGAAGAAAACAGGAGGTGGAAAAACGAAAAGAAAGCGTTGCAAAAAAGGGTCGCGTAGAAATAAGAGAACGGGTCGATGTCGCAAAACAAAAAAAATATGACATAATATATGAATTCACATCCTTTGTCTTCTTTTTGTAATTATGATTGTTTAGAGAGAATGCGTATAGGTCTAGATCCACTGAACAAATATGCGTTGCTCAAAACGCAAAGTTTGAATAGGTTAGAAATATAGGAAGGAAAAAACCCACTTTACGAGGTTTGCAAAATGTAAAAATTATTACATCTTTGCATCAGTTTTGTTTCGTAAAAAGGCAACGTTACCATGCGGATTTAAAATGCGAAAAGGGTGTAAATAATAACGTTACCGCTATCATGATTATGGATTGCAAAAAGGTTTTTTCGAAAAGATGTTTCAGGATTTGCCTATCCCTCAGTTTTAGTAAAAAAATCTATATAAATATATATATAGGTATGAATATTATTAGCGCTGTTAAAGGTAATTCTGAAATTAATGTAAAAGGTGGAATTGAGAGTGGCTCTAACGTGAATATAAAGGACGCGGATGGATGGACTCCTCTCCACTGGGCCTGTCATTATGGCTATGTTGAAATAGCGAAGCTTCTACTAAAGGCAGGTGCTGTCGCAAATATAAAGAACAAGCAGGGAAAGACTCCTCTTGATGTAGCGCATGAAAGTTCTTCTAATAGTAAGTATTTAATAGAAAGACTCTTGATTTCCTCCGGAGCTATATGTGATAAAACACATTACGGTTCACCTGGAAAAAGACTTAATGTCGTGGGTAGCGGAACAACTGATCAAACATGTGCTACAGATGGTGACCCAAACGATTCAAACGCAAAATTTGATTGGTTTGATACGAATAGGAAGTTTGGCGTTGACAAAATACAAAAAGCTCAAGCAGCAAAGGTTGACCGCGTAAATAATCAACGTGAACTTGAACGCATTAAGAATTTGGAACTAAATAAATATTACCAAGAATTAAAACCTAAATGCGATGCGCTTATCGCGATGATTGAAGAATATAAATCAGATATAACAAATTCGATTATTGAAGTTTTTAACAAAGGTGAACTATTAACAAATGATACTGTAAAATTATCGGACATTCATGTTGCACAGTTACAAAATGCATATAAAGAAATTATAAAATGTAAAACAAATTTGATCAAAAAAGAATCAATTATTAACAATCTTCGTCCTTATAACGTGACGTTAAACGAGGAATATATTCTAAATATACAAAACCAAATAAAAGAATATGGCAAAAGTATTCTTGAAAATTATTTGAAAGATTTTAATGTGAGAAACCCTAAAACTAATAATTTGTTTGTTGAAAACTACAATGATATGCCAAGTTATATTGGTTATGATTTTTATTTTGATTATAATAACGAGCATGACTTCAACGTTTATCCAGGTAGGAGATATCAATCTATACTAAAAGGTATATTTGATCCTACATTTAAAGGCGATGATAACATATGGGCTCTTGATAATTATAATAAAGGTGCAATGCTTAAGGCAAGAGACGTGATATCAAAACAACAAGCTGCAGTTCCAACTCAACAAGCAGCAGTTCCAACTCAACAAGCTGCAGTTCCAACTACTAACGAACAAAACAAAGGACTATTTGGCGGTTTATGGGGCGGAAAAACGAAAAGAAAGCGTTGCAAAAAATGGTCGCGTAGAAACAAGAGAACGAATCGATGTAAAAGAACAAACACGAAGAGAAAACTTTGACACCTTTGGTCATTTTACACCGATGAAGATTTAAATCCGCACCTTACGGGTGCGTTTTAATTCATTTTTAGGTAACGTTGCTTTTGTGACTGATAAATTGCCAAATTTCCGGCGATTTAAATGGCCAAAGTGAAAAAGGTATAGATTGATTTAGACGAAATTCCAAATGTTGAGAACATCAACCACAATTCACATCTTTAGAAGAAGATAGATTTCAAAATATTTTCCCCATTTATATAAAATGAACAAAGAATATCAATTGTTATTCTTATTTTTTATAATCATTATCTCACTATCTTTATTCATATCCTGTTCAGGTAAGATACTGCCCAATAGCAGTGGCTTTACCAATCACCATTCTGCATACGAAGGGTTCTCGAGTATGCGACCCGTTGACTATAGCACAGCAGGCAACCACGCAGCAATAGACACTTATCCATCCTTTATGTTGAACAATCCTAACTTCGAATGCAAGAAAGTATATGGATTCGACGGATTATATTGCCAACCCTACGTCGCCGACAATAAAATAGATATTTATTCAGGAACGGAGGGAAGCTTGACCTGCACAGGAACAGATTTAACGAACTCTAAAGGCTTTCTCTGCTTAAATGAGAAACAACGAACCCTACTTACTACGCGCGGAGGAAATGCATAATTACGGTTGTTTGTTCTCTGCAAACGTCTTGAAACATATTTCGCAATAATGAATCGCTTGGCTCCTGTCAGGATCAATGTCAATAGTATCCGTAACAATATAATGATTACATCTAGTTTCGATGTAATGATTCACTTTTATTAAAATAGATGTATATTCTTGTTGCTGGTTTTCTTTGGATATACGTTCTAGAATAGCTTTGACTTGGACCATATTATCTATGTCGTTATGAGGTGGGCAAACAGCAGACATCTAAAGTTATATAGATTGATATTTTTATATAGTTTATCCATTTCTTTTCTTTGCTTTTTTTGCCTTCTTTGTCTTCTTTTTAGTCGCCTTCTTTTTTCGAGTGTTTTTATGGTTTCCTTTTCTAATGTTTCCTTTCAATGTGTTTCTTTCTGCTCTTTTCTTTGCTGTTTTTGATTGATTTATCTTCCTGTTTTTCTTAAGATAATATGTTTTACATCTTGGTATTGATATAGGTTTAAAAAAGTATGGTTTTACTATAATTGTATGTTTTATTGCGCCACCATGCATATCATAGGTGGCTAGACTCTGAGAAGGAAAAATCGCGATTTCTGTATCTTTAAGTTCTTGTTCTATCGTTTTTTCTTCTTGCATTGTAAATTCGTCTACTTCAGTATTATCATTATTTTCTTTTGATACGTCTTCTTGCGAATTTAAATCATCAATCTTAGATTCAAGGATAGTTATAAAACCATCTTCTTTATTTAGCGGTAGAGGTTGATTGAGTTTTAAAGGCTCTGTTAACAAAGTGACCTCTACCTCTAGGTCTTCTGCTTTTGCTCCTATGTTTGCCTCATTATTTTTATATTTATTTAGAAGTTTAGCAGGGTTACGCTCTGCATTTGTTTTATCAATTAATGTTTCATAAATAATAACTGAATTGAATTTTAATAAAGAGTTTAGATTATATGTTTTCATATAATCCTCCATTTTCTCTAAAAAAATTTCTTTTATTGTTTTCCATACTTCTTTTGCATCTGCTTCTTGTGTGGTTCTCAGGTTCGCCTTAGTTCTATATTTAAACGGTTCTGTTAAAGTTGGAATCTCTTCAATTAAAAAAAATAACGGTAGTTGCTCTATTAATGATCTCAATTCAAATTCTAAAGAAAAATAATCAATGATCATAATTTGTAGTGAAGTTCTTATAGGTCCATTTGACGTAAGTTTAATAGAAAATCTATTATTGATATTATTTTCATATATTGAAAAAATATTGTTGATTTCGTTTAAATTTAATATCTTTCTTACAAAAGATAATTCATCAGTTATAGCAGAATGTAACGATCGATCGAATGTTTGAGTTAGTTTATCAAAATCGCTTTCACTAATAATAATAGAATCTGGATTTTTCACGGACTGAGCAATAGCTGCATAAGAAAACCATAACGGAAACGGAATGAAAGCTCGTTCATCAGTTATTATTGTTAAAATATTTTCATATATTATTCTACAAAGACTTACAACATTATTTTTTATTGCTTCGTAGGTATACGCTTTAGAATTACTAATTATCTTACTTATTTTTGTAAGTGCTTCTGACGTAATTACATGGAAACCTTCTTGTTCATAAATTTGAACATTACCTCCTTTAAAAATACATGCGCCGTTGATAATAGAATCAGAAAAAAAGCCATCTACAGTTGCAACATATGATTTATGCGAGTTTCTAGATAAATTCTCTATAACTTGTATTTTAGATTGATCGCCTAATTCTTTCGCAAAAACTGCAATTAAAATTAAAACTTCTGTTTCCAAACTTGTTTCACTACCTTCACCTAACCACTTAATTTTATCAGTTCGTTGTTTTACACTTTTTCTTCCTCGTGCAGATTGTGTCATTCCAGGAATTATAGACATGATTAATGGAATAGTTTCATTTTGAGATATTCTTCCAGTTATTACTGCAAATAATATTTTTTCTACACCATCATCTTGAATAGTTCCGTAATTAGTATGCAAACGATTACTTTGAAAAAATTTGTTTATTAAAGTAGTTGTCAAAGAACGACTAGCTGCATCAGAGAAACATTGTTTTGCTGCGTAATATAATATAATAGGCTGGTCGTCATAATTACTTCTATCACGTTGAAGACAGTAGATAGATATATCACCAAATCTCATTGGTTCTATTAAAAAACTAAAATTACCACCGCCGCCACCACCACCAATACTACTACCACCACCAACAGGAACTATTTCATATCTTGGTAGTAGTAAATTATTACTACCATCTTCAAGAGCCACATTTTCTGTAATTAACAGAGACTGGGTAGTATATTTGCTAGGGGCTGCATCTTGTTTAGAACATGTATTTGGGTAAATGGGTGTTTTTTCAAATAAATTTATAAATTTATCGTTCCCAACTGCATCACCTAAAGCATAATCATAATTTGAAAGAATCTTATCAATTTCGGGTTTGATGGATTCATAATTGTTTTCGAAAGAGCTATATGGTATAGAAAACACAAGATTTTTTTTAGGAACAGAAATTCCAAGAGTAAGTAATGTAGTGATAAAATGTTCTGTTAAACTATCAATAACCTTATGACATCTATTTTGAGTTACCATAGGGGTGCTCTGTAAATCGAAACCATTTCTCCATATATTCCACATATGAGTCATAAAACGCCTTTCATCTTCAGATACATCTATAAAAAATAGCCTTTCGGTTCTTGAGTTAAAAATAATATATAAATGAGTCGCTAATTGATTTACAGGTTTATCATGTAATACAAAACACAAACTTTTCAATAGAAAATATACTCTATAACAGTTTTTTAATTTGGTACCATTATCATGATCGTATGTATGTATCAAATGCATTATATCTTGAAATGGTTTGCTCATAATTTCAGAGTCCCCTTTAAAGTTGGTTTCATCTTCTGTATAAACTCGTTCATCTAATTTAGTATCACTAATTTCTTGAGATATGTAAAAACCCTAAATCACATGACAACCAACGCTCTATTTCATGAAATATATGTGCGTAATGAAAATTTATATTCTCCAGATTTTCTTGTTTTAACGTATCAAGTTCAATACTCGATTCAATTTGTAATATTAGATCTCCAAAATCTTTGCTTAAATCTGCATTAAACAATTTATTAGCTTCTTCTTGAATTGCTATTTTATGTTTTTGAATTTCATTTTTATAAATAAGTAATGAATGTGTTTCTAGCGTCTTCACCTCTACTATTAAATAATCCAGTAATTTCGTTAATAGATGTTGCTAAACCTTCGTAGGTAATATTATCAAAATCGAATGAACCAAGAAGTATTACATCGTCTACCGCTTCTACATTTGGCATACGTGGACATATGGCTAAATATTTGAAACCTGGAGAATATGCTTTATCGATGTAAACTTTTCTCGCATATTCGACTAATTCGTTTGTATCAAATGGACCGTAATATTTGACTACATCTTCACGATTACTTGGTATTGTATATCTTAAAGATACTGCAAATATCTTGCTCATATATATATTAGATGAAAAAAATATACAATACAAAGCTAAACTCTAAACATACATTGCCAAGACACTTTGGCACTGAGAATCATCGCTCTTAATAAACGCATCCACCACCTTCTTTGTAACTGTAAACGGAAATGTCACATCGATATCCATTTGCTTGCCGAACAACTTTGCCTCGGGCTTGACCAGGCGGAACAAATTCAACTTGGTATAGATGACTTCGAGACATCGCTTCAAGTTGCGAACTCCATCCTCCTCTTTCGTCATCGCTGTGTTCGAGACAATATATTGGATGATTTCATCGGAAATGATCACGTCCTCCTCCGAGAAGTTCACCTGTTCGCGGATCTTCGGCAACATGTAGTTGCGAGCAATCACCACCTTCTCCTTGGCGTCATATCCCTTGGTCTGAATTCGATACATACGATCACGCAAGATCGGGTTGACCTTGGATTCGTCGTTGTAACTGAAGATGAAGAGACACTTGCTAATGTCGAAATCGACCTCGGAGAAATACTTGTCGTGGAATTGTCCATTTTGAGAAGTATCCGTCAAATGGGTCAAGATACCGACAATTTCCTCGCCCCTTGGTGTATCACTAATCTTGTCCAACTCGTCGAAATAAATGACTGGATTCATGCATTTACTGTCAATGAGGATTTGCACAATCTTACCCCAGGAACTGCCCTCGTAGGTATAGGAGTGACCTTCTAGAAAGCTCGCATCACCCGTGCCGCCGAGGGTGATGAATGCAAATTCTCGACCCAAAATCTTGCTAATTCCTTCCTTGGCCAGCGTGGTTTTGCCAGTGCCCATTGGACCCTTGATAGCAATGGCTGATCCAAGTGCATGTGGATTCGCGATCCATTGACCCATCATTTGCATAATCTGCATCTTGGCATCATCGAGACCATAAACGCATTGGTCAAGAGTAGACTTTGCGTTTGCCATAAAGTCGTGGCATACATCGAGCCCGTCGGTCATGTTGACAGACAATGACTTGTAGAAACCAAAGGGGATGCGCATAAACGTGTCGACCCAATTCTTGATCTTGTAATATTCAGGATCGCCAGGTTCCATGGAGCGCAACACGTTTAACTTTTGTAGAGCCGTCGCCTTGAACTTGTTGGGCATCTTCGAATCGAGCAGGGCGAGTCGATATGGCTTGTCAACATGGATAAAGCTGTTGATCTCCTTCAAGTCTCGCATCGCCTGTAGCTGTTGCTTGTTGGAGAGCTTCTTCCTGAAGTAGTCCATTTCGTTCGCGGGCTTAGTATCGCCATGAATGAGCTTATGATAACTCTTGGTATTCTTGGCGCGGCCCTTCTTGACAAGCTTTTGGATGCTGGCTCTGCAATCTTCGACAGCTTTCTTCAAAATCTTACTGGTAGGTTGCTTAGCCAGCAGTTCTGTCAATTGCTTTTTCGATTCAACCAGTTCCTTATATTCTTGCTCAACATCCTTCTCTTTCTCCTTCTCCTTCTCCTTCTCCTTCTTATCTCTCTTGTCCTTCTTCGCTTTCTTCTTCTTCTTCTCATCCTTTGGCACTTCGACCTTAGTATATGTCTCCTTCATGAATGTCTCTTCGTCCTCGCTATCACAATCTGCTTCGTCGTCTGCCTCGTTATATTCTTCTTCGCCGTCAGGATCTACTGAAAAGACGAAACTGAAGACATTATTCTCTCCTTCCTCCACCTCGTCCTCCTCTTCTTCCTCCGACTCCGACTCCGACTCCACTACTCGCTTCTTCTTCTCTCTTTTCTCCTTTTTTTGAACCTTTCGACCTTTTTCTCCTTTTTGATTGGCCCGTTCTGTCATATATTTAGACGGAAAGATGCGAGAAATGAACTTTTTCAATTCGCCCTCATCCATTTCTTCCTCCTCATCCTCATCCTCATCCTCTTCATCTTTCCTTGAACGTCTCGTCTTATGTTTCTTTTCAGGAGGGACATATGTCGAATCGCTATCTTCATCCTCATCATCATCATCATCATCCTCATCATCCTCGTCCTCATCATCCTCTTCGTCCTCATCATCTTCCTCGTCCCCACCCTCTGAAACTGTTTCGTAATCCTCTGACTCAGGTTCGGGGTCAGGTCGGGACTTCTTAAGCTTATTCTTTAGCTGGTGTTGTTGCTTCTTGACTGGCATCGTAGATATAGATATAACAAATGTGTTCTTAGTTTACATCATTTTATGTGTTCAATTCGATTTTCAATTTTTTGTTTAATTTGAAAGACGAACTTTTTACCCTTGCTTATAGGTAACAGTTGCCAAATTTTGAAATAAATAGGCAAGGGTAAACGATGTAGCGCTAGACAGAAAAATTGAAAAATATAGTAGATATAAATAAAATAATATAAACATAACTATATAGTATAATAGTAAGATGTCGCGGGCGAGATTGAATGAACATAAACCATCGTCCCGTATCATTGGTATCCAATTTAGTATATTATCACCAGATGAAATTCGAAAGAACTCCGTAGTGGAGGTGACGAGCCGTGATACATATATTAATAATAAACCAGTGGTAGGAGGATTATTTGATCCGAGAATGGGCGTATTAGAACCAGGAATCGTATGCCCCACGGATGGATATACATATATTGATACCCCGGGCTACTTCGGCCATATTGAGATGGCGCGGCCCGTGTTCTTTCTACAGCATATCAAGGAGATCATCAAAGTTTGTAAATGCGTCTGCTTCAAATGCAGCAAATTGTTAATGAACAAAAATTTGCACCGACATATATTGGAGAAACAGAATAGTGATCGATGGGACTATATTACAGCAGAATGTTCGAAAATTAAGCGTTGTGGTGAGCGCATTGATGATGGTTGTGGGTGTAAGCAACCAGACAAGGTCAAGTTGGAGGGAATGTCGGATATTTACGCGATTTGGGAAAATATGGAGAAAGAAGGCAGCGATGGCGCGGAAGGAGAAAAGAAGGAAAAGGTGAAGATCAACATGCGTTTAACACCAGAGATTATATTGAAGATATTCAAGCGTATTTCAGACGAGGATATTACGTTTATGGGATTCAGTCCTCTTTGGTCGAGACCCGATTGGTTTGTTTGTCAAGTATTGCCGGTTCCGCCTCCAGCAGTTCGCCCATCAGTAAAGCATGACGCGCAGCAACGCAGTGAGGACGATTTGACACATATTTATAGCAATATTATCAAAACGAACCGCGATTTGGCCGAAAAGATCGCAAACAATGCGTCGCCCAATGTAATCGAAGGTCTATCGCATGTTTTGCAATATTTCGTCGCGATGATTTGTAACAACAAGATCAAGGGGGCAGTTCCCATGGCGCAGCGATCCGGTCGTCCTCTTCAATGTATTATGGGACGTCTCAATTCGAAGAATGGACGTATCCGAGGGAACTTGATGGGAAAACGCGTGGATTTTAGTGCCCGTTCGGTCATCACGGGCGATCCGAATCTCTCCATCAAACAATTGGGCGTTCCAATGAAGATTGCGATGAATATTACCAAGCCAGTGACCGTGAACAATCGGAATCGGAACTTCCTCTTGAAGTTGGTGCAAAATGGACCGGAGGCTTATCCTGGCGCCAAGATTTTGGAGAGACAAAATGGAGAAAATATATCGCTACGGTATGTGGATCGCGGTTCGATCCGCTTAGAGAATGGCGACGTAGTTCATCGCCACATGATGGATGGAGATGCGGTCCTTTTCAACAGACAGCCTTCTCTCCATCGTCCTAGTATGATGTGTCATATTGTGAAGATTATGAAAAAGGGCGATACCTTCCGCATGAATGTTGCAGTGACCAAACCATACAATGCGGATTTTGATGGTGATGAGATGAATATGCACATGGCCCAAAACGTCTTGGCAGAAACGGAATTGCGTCATTTGGCGGCGATTCCTTATCAATTGATTAGTCCGGCAAACAATTCACCCATTATCGGCATTTTCCAAGATTCCCTTCTAGGATCTTATCGATTTACAAGACCCAATGTGTCGTTTTCGCCGAGAGACGCCATGAATCTCTTAATGATGTATCCGAATGTGGATGTGGCCGCACTTAGATCTGCGGCCGCCAATAATGGGGGTAGCATCACTAATTTCGACGTCTTGTCGCAAATCATGGCACCCATCACCTTAAAATACAAGACAAAATTGTTTGAAGAAGGAGAAGATGAGAAGTTGTCGAATAATGTGTTTGAAGTTCGCAATGGCAAATATATTCGTGGTCAGCTAGAGAAGTCGGTTCTGGCATCTACGAGCAAGGGTATCATTCATCGAGTCAACAATGATTTTGGAAGTCTTCAAGCAACCGAGTTTATTGACAATTTGCAAAATATTGTTACAGAATATATGAAATCGAGCGCGTTTAGTGTTGGGATAAGCGATTTGCTATCCAATAAAGTGACACAGGAGAGTATCATTCATGTGATTGCATCACAGAAGTTAGAAGTTCAATCGTTGATTGAGAAGGTGCATTTGGGCATCTTCGAGAATAACGGAGCCAATAGTAACTTGGCCGAATTCGAAACCAATGTGAACAACATTTTGAACAAGGCAACCGAGCAATCAGGTAAAATTGGTCGCAAGTCTCTCAGTAAATCGAACCGTTTCCTCATGATTGTCGATTCGGGATCCAAGGGCTCGCTCATCAATATTTCACAAATGATCTCTTGTTTGGGTCAGCAAAACGTAGATGGAAAGCGTATTCCTTATGGATTTGATAATCGAACCTTGCCGCATTATAGCAAGTTTGATGACTCACCCAATGCGCGTGGATTCATAGAAAATTCGTATATTTCTGGGCTAACTGCACCCGAGCTATTCTTCCATGCTATGGGTGGTCGTATCGGTCTTATCGATACTGCAGTGAAAACTTCGCAGACAGGATATATTCAGAGACGATTGATCAAGGGGCTCGAAGATCTCAAGGTGGAATATGACATGACCGTGCGAAACAACAAGGGCAAGATCGTGCAGTTTGCTTACGGAGACGACGGATTCGATTCGATGCGCGTAGAGAATCAGATCATTCCACTGGTCGGAATGTCAGTTCAGGATATCTACATGCATTATGATATTGTTGGCGCGAATGACCAAAGAAGCGATGCAAATGCTGTCTATTCGCGAGGAGCGTTGTCTAGAACCGCAGGACAAAAAGAGGAGACAAAAAAGATGTGTCAAGATCAAATCGACAAAATGATTAAGGCCCGTGAAGAACTTGTTGAGGCGGTTTTCAAGAATAAGAATGAGAATTCAGTAAAACTCCCAGTGGCGTTTCAAAGCATTATTGCGAATATTCAAGGCAAATTGAGATTGAATGCAAATTCAACGGTTGATATTACACCATTAGAGGCGTTTAATCTTATCTCCGAATATTATGAAAAATTGATGAACTTCCATTTTGTCAAACCGACATCACTGTTCAAAATACTGTATTTCTATTATCTATCTCCCAAGGATTTGCTCGTGAACAAGCGATTTCATCGTGCAGCTCTCGTGACCTTGTTAGAAACAATAGTATTAAAGTATAAACAAGCAATTGTCCATCCTGGAGAAATGGTGGGTGTAGTGGCTGGACAATCGATTGGTGAACCAACTACCCAACTCACCTTAAACACGTTTCATTTGTCAGGTGTATCGTCGAAATCAAACGTTACTAGAGGTGTGCCGCGCATTGAAGAGATATTGCGACTTACCAAGAATCCCAAGAATCCATCATTGACGATTCATTTGAAGCCGATAGACGAGCTAGATCAAGATAGGGCAACTCAATATGCTAGTATGTTGGAGCATACCAAGCTGATCGATGTTGTAAAGTCGGTGCAAATCTGTTTCGACCCGCTCGACCAGGCAACGCTCATTACGGAAGATAAGGTGCTAATGGAGCAATATTACGAGTTTGAAAAAATGATGCAGGAATGTTTGGAGTTAGGAGAGCAAGTTGGCCAAGAATTAGTGCAAAAGAGCAAATGGATCATCCGCCTAGAGCTCGATCCTGAAGCGCTACTGGATAAGAACATTACCATGGACGACATTCATTTTGCAGTGGCGAATCAGTATAACAACGATATCTCCTGTGTCTTTTCAGATTACAACGAGACGAATCTTGTATTCAGAATTCGGCTGAATAGCTCTGTCTTCAGTAAGAGCAAGAAGCAGATAAATGTGGTTGAATCGTGGGATCAATCTGATGATATTTATATGTTACGTTTGTTCCAAGACGCCATGTTGAACAATATAGTGCTTCGTGGTATCAATGGAATCAAGAACGTTACGCAGAGAAAGGTGCAAAATATGGTGATCAAAGAGGACGGTAAATATGTGCGAAAGGATACCTGGGTCTTGGATACAACGGGGACGAATTTGATGGAGATTCTCGCACTCGATTACATCGACGGCAACAGGACCTTTAGCAATGATATTAAGGAAGTATTTGATGTGCTAGGTATTGAAGCAGCAAGACAGGTAATATATAATGAGATGGTGGATGTCATGGAGTTTAGTGATGTGTATATCAATTACCATCATCTCAGCTTGTTGTGTGACCGAATGGCATCAACGAAAGGATTGGTCTCCATCTTCCGCTCGGGCATTCTGAATGATGATATTGGACCCCTTTCTAAGGCGACGTTTGAGGTGCATACAGAGGTGTTGCTAGATGCAGCGCGCCATGCGGATTTTGATCATATGCGGGGTGTATCAGCCAATGTGATGATGGGTCAAATGGGTGTATTCGGAACAGGATGCTTTCAACTACTTTTAGATATGAATGCACTGAAAAATGACACGGTTGAATTGAACCGATCAGGTTTAGAGCAAGATGAAGTAGAGCGTTTGTTTGGTAACCTGGAAGATCCTGATGATAGCTGTTCCAAAGCAGCCATTGAAATTAAGAATAATTTGTCCACATTACGACAACAAGATATGGGAGGTTGTATTGAAGAGGATTTTGAAGTGGGATTTTAAGATTCTAAAGTTGTAAACTTATCATAGTATATATATTTTTTTCCACATCTACTATATGATGGATTTGACGAAAGATTCAGTAACTTTGAATTGCGGAAAAACAATGGCTTCAACACTACCTCCTCCTAAGTGTCATGGTGCGTTATTCAAAAAATGGTCTGTAGATCAACCTAGTGATAGCGAGAGAACCGTGATGTTAAAACAATGCGGAAAATCATGTTTTTTAGGGCCGAAAAAATCGTTTCCTATTTGCACACGTAATACCTGCAAACGTAATAAGAAGGGGATCCTCGCTGCATATGTTAGAGCGCGCGAATACATGTCGATGTCTAATAAGGATAAATATAAACATATTTCCAAGAAAGCATATGATTTACTGCATCCTATGTCGAAAAATAAAACTGTTCGGGCACCACCAAAGAAGGGAAAATAATTAACAATATGTCTAATACGATAATATATTGTTAACGTGTTCTGTTTGTTCTTTTACATCGATTCGTTTGCTTGTTTCTACGCGATCCTTTTTTGCAACGCTTTTTCTTCGTTTTACCACCTAGCATTCCTGTGTGTTTTTTACCTTCTAATATAATGTGTTTATATCTTTTGAAAGCATCGGCCGCTTTAGATGCATAAAAATCATAATCATCTAGGTCGAACACTTTATATAGAATATTTTTGTATATTTCACTAGGATAGCCGAAGTAATTCTTTGTATTGTTTCGGCCCAGAAACAAAAAATCATAACCGATATGATTTGGTATTTCGTTGAATTCACGTAAGGGCGTTTTTGGCGTATAATTAGGGTTATATATACTCAAATTTTGTATAAAATCTTTAAGAACATCACTTTTATACTTTCTAAGTTTTGTTTGCAAAATAGAAATAGATTCGTCATCGATGTCTTTGTAGTATGGGTGAATATTTTTAATAATGGATTCCTTCTCCGTTAACTCCTTTTTGGTTTCTAGTATTTCTTTATATGCATTTTGTAACTTTGAAATATGAGTATCAGAAAGCTTTTCCTTACCAGCTCCACTTAGAGTCTGCGTTTGCAATAGTTCGCCTTTGTTATAACTTTCAATCATTGAATTAGTTATGTCTGATTTATACTCTTCAATCATTTCGAACAGTGCATTGTATTTAGGTTCTAACTTTTCATAATATTCCTTCAATATTTGTTTTTCAATACGAATGCGTTCAATAATACGCTTATTCTTTGCATCTTCAGCTTTTTGAATGATATTTTTACCTAAAAGCCGATGTGTATTAAACCATTTATAGGTGTTTCCTTTATCATTTGTAGCGCATGTTTGTTCTTTTTCACCTAGTATAGTAGGTATTTTTTTTACTGAACCATAATGATCTATGTCGCATATAGGATCTAAAGAACGTCTAGACATCTTTTTATACATTATCTAAATATATTATTATCGAATTTTTTATACCTTCGAACATTATAACCCGCCTTAGCGGTTCAAGGACAACGTTATTGCGAAGCCATATGGACAAACCGATAAATGAATCAAACACGCCCTACGGTTACCTAATTTATTGATTTATCGGCGTAAATTGGGACACTAGAGAAACGTTACCTAATTTATTGATTTATCGGCGTAAAGTTTTTTTGTTCGTTCTTTTACATCGATTCGTCTGCTTGTTTCTACGCGACCCTTTTTTGCAACGTTTTTTATTCGTTTTGCCTCCCCACAGACCACCAAGAAGTCCTGTCTTTTGTTGGGCAGTAGTAGGAGCAACTGATTGGGCAGTAGTAGTAGGAGCAGCTACTGGTTGTGCTTTAATTATATTTTCTAAATCTTTATTACCCTTAGATATATCAATAATAGTCATTCCAAATTTGTTCTTGCTATTTATATCAGCGCCCGATTTTAGTAGGAGTTCTGCTACTCCAACCTTTGATTTTTCAAAAGCCGTGTAAAGAGGAGTTCGCCCATTGGTGTCCTTGCTTTCTAACGCAGCACCTTTAGATAGTAGGAACTGCACAACGTTTACGTGACCATTTTGACAAGCCCAGTGAAGAGGAGTCGATCCATAGATGTCTTTGCTTTCTAACGCAGCGCCTTTCTCTAACAACATCTGCACAACGTTTAAGTGACCATTTTGACAAGCCGATTGAAGAGGAGTAGATCCATATTTGTCTTTGCTTTCTAAAGCAGCGCCTTTCTCGAGTAGGAATTGCACAACGTTTAAGTGACCATTTAAACAAGACACGTGAAGAGGAGTCAATCCAGTATTGTTCTTGCTTTCTAAAACAGCGCCTTTATCCAACAAGAGCTTGATGATGTCCAACTTGCCACCTTTACAAGCCCAGTGAAGAGGAGTCGATCCATAGATGTCTTTGCTTTCTAAAACAGCGCCTTTAGATAGTAGTAACTCTGCTACGGCGACATGGCCAAATTGACAAGCCTCCATAAAAGGAGTCGATCCATGGTTATTCTTTATTTCTAACGCAGCGCCTGTCTCGATAAGGACCTTGGTAATGTTTAAATCGCCATGTAAACAAGCAGCGTGAAGAGGTGTCGATTTATCAGAGACTTGGAAGTTTATATTAACTCCTAAATCCAACAAGTTCTTTACCTGTTGCAAAGAGCCTTTGTCACAAGCATCGTAAAGAAGACGTCCGCCGTTCTTTGCTGTCTGAGCGTTTTTTACGACTTTCTGATATAATAAACCACTCGTATCATACCAGGCAAATTTTGCAGTTGAAGCTCTCGGATAACCGTTTGTGGCGCATGTTTGTTGAGTTGTTCCAGTGCCAACCAAATTGGCTCTATTTCTAATATTTCCTAAATGATTAATATTGTTACAGTTTGGATCAGCCATATATTAATTATATTATATATATTATAAAAATATTATATTATATATAATTTTTTATCCTTTCATCGATTTCTCTTTGCATTTGTTCTCTTACATCGATTCGTCCGTTTATTTCTACGCGATCCTTTTTTGCAACGCTTCCTCTTCGTTTTGCCTCCCCATAAACCAAGAAGTCCAGTTTTTTTTGCTGCCTGCTGTTCAAGAGATTTCGATAATAACATATTCTCTATATTTTTATAACCTTTCTTTATAGCTATATCAATAGGAGTCATTTGAAACATATCTTTTCTATTTACATCAGCACCTGATTTTAGTAGGAATTCTACTACCTGCTCACAACCATCGTCACAAGCTGTGTGAAGAGGAGTATATCCATTCTTGGCCGTGCTATTTGCGTTAGCGCCTGATTTTAGTAGAAAATCCGCTATGTTAACACGGCAGTGAGAACAAGCTGTGTGAAGAGGAGTCAACCCATCATTTCTCTTGCTTTCTAATACAGCGCCCGACTTCAATAAAAGCTCTACTATTTCCAAGAGGCGTTTTTCGCAAGCCCAATGAAGAGGAGTTTGTCCATAACTGTCCTTGCTTTCTAAAGCAGCACCTGCATTTATCAAAAGCTCTACTATTTTCAAAAGGCCCGTTTCGCAAGCACGATGAAGAGGAGTCCTAGAGTAACTGTCCTTGAAATTCACATTAGCACCTGCCTTTATCAAAAGGTCTACTACCTGAGAATGACCATATTTACAAGCTAAGAGAAGAGAAGTTGAATTATCATTGTTCTTGCTTTCTAAAGCAGCACCTGCCTTTATCAAAAGGTCTACTACCTGAGAATGACCTTTATCGCAAGCTAAGAGAAGAGAAGTTGAATTAGCATTGTTCTTGCTTTCTAAAGCAGCACCTGCCTTTATCAAAAGGTCTACTACCTTAGAATAACCTTTATCGCAAGCTATGTGAAGAGGGGTCCATCCATCTTTGTTCTTGCTTTCTAAAGAAGCGCCTGACTCTAATAAGAATCGCACAACATCTACATGGCCATATTCACAAGCTATGTAAAGAGGAGTCCGTCCATACTTGTCCTCGCTCTCTAAAGCAGCGCCTGCCTCTAATAAGAATCGCACAACATCTGCATGGCCATATTCACAAGCTATGTAAAGTGGAGTCCGTCCACTTTCGGTCTTGCTTTCTAAAGCAGCGCCTGCCTCTAATAAGAATTGCACAACACCTACATGGCCATTTTGACAAGCGAAGTGAAGAGGAGTCCGTCCATTTTCGGTCTTGCTATCTAAAGCAGCGCCTGCCTTTAATAAGAGCTCTACTATTTTCAAAAGGCCCGTTTTGCAAGCGAAGTGAAGAGGAGTCCATCTATCGGCGGTCTTGTTAAAATTCACATTAACGCCTAAATCTATCAAGCGTATTACTTCTTGCAATTCCCCTTCACTACAAGCGTTGCAAAGAGGGATTCCGCCCTCCTTTGCTGTCTTAGCATTTTCTACGATCTCTTTACCATATGATCGGCGTGTATCAAACCACTCAAATTTTGCATTTGACGCTCTTGGATTACCTTTTGTTGCACATGTTTGATTAACTGTTATACCCATCCGAGTTATGTCATGAGTATTTCCTAAATGATTAATATTGTTACAGTTGGGATCAGCCATTTGTCTTAAATATAATATATAATATAATATAATATATTATCCTTTCAACGTTTTCGGTTTGTATTTGTTTTTTTACATCGATTCGTTCGCTTATTTCTACGCGACCCTTTTTTACAACGCTTCCTCTTCGTTTTGCCTCCCCATAAACCAAGCGCTCCAGTTTTTTCTTTTATTTTCCAATTAATTGAATTCGCAATGCAACTATATGTATTCTTATCTTTTTCACTATAAACAAGCGTCCTTTCAAATTTATTAGTTGTAACTTTATATACGTTATCGCCGTTAGTAAATTGAGACTCTATTAGATCCCCTTCGGTTATTTTAATGTAATCTATTCGCCCTAAGGTTATCATTGTTCCATTAATGCAGAAAATAGTATATTCATAATTATCTTTATTGATAGGTCTGTTATTTAATGACATAACTAAAATAGAGTATAAAGAAAGAAGATTTTCGGTATTATGCGCTTTTTTAGCAGCCTCTTCAAATGATGCATACAATTCTCTTCCTTTTATTATTATATTATTATATTCATCTAATTCATTCAAAATTGGTTTTAGATAAGAAGGATCACAAAACTTACCCAATAATTTACAGTAAAGTATATGTCTATAAATACTGCTTGGCAATTTATATATTTTTTTCTTTTCATCTAACCCTATAATAATAAAACTATATCCAACATATAATGGTAAAAAAGATACAGATGATACAGAAAACTTATCTTTTAATAATGCTAAACTACCTTTAGTTCCGGCATTTTCTATCCATTTTAACAAATCATCTTTATAAAACAGTGATACTTCATCGAATGCTGTTTTAAGTTGTGAAAAATGATCTTCTGTTATGTTAATATCGTCTAATGTTATAGTTTCGTTCTTATTATAAGTTTCAATAATAGAATTTGTTATATCTGATTTATACTCTTCAATCATATTTTGCAACGCTTCATATTTAGGTTTTAATTCGATTTTTTTCTCATTATCTCTTTTTATTTTTTCAGCCTTATCTCTTTCTATTTTTGCAGCCTTATCTCTTTCTATTTTTATTTTTGCAGCCTTATCTCTTTCTATTTTTGCGGCCTCAGCTTTTTTTACGGAATCCGGATAAAAACCATTCGTATCAAACCACTCAAATTTTGCATTTGGTGCGGTAGGCTCATTTTTTGTAGCGCATGTTTGTTGAGTTGTTCCACTACCAACCATATTGGCTCTATTTCTAATATTTCCTAAATGATTAATATTATTACAGTCTGGATCAGCCATTTGTCTTAAATGTTTTATATATATTATAAAAATATTATATTATCCTTTCAGCGTTTTCGATTTGTTCTCTTACATCGATTCGTCCGTTTATTTCTACGCGACCCTTTTTTGCAACGCTTCCTCTTCGTTTTTCCTCCCCACCAATTAAAAGCTCCTGTGTTAGCAGGTGCTGGGGCAGTTGGAAGAGCGAGTTGTTGTGCTGGCCGAGGAACGACCTGTTGTGCTGGTGCTGGCGCTTGTAATAAATTTACGATACTAATGTAACGCTCCCGTCTAGCTAATAGGATAGGAGTCGCTCCAGAATTGTTCTTGCTATTTGTGTCAGCGCCATACTTTAGTAGGAGTTCTACTATACCTAGCCTGCCAGAATCACAAGCTAGGTGAAGAGGAGTATTTCCGCTATTGTCCTTGCTTTCTAAAGCAGCGCCCTTGGACAACAAGAGCTCTACTACGCGCACATAGCCATTTTCACAAACCTTGTGAAGAGGAGTCCATCCAACCCTGTTCTTGCTATTCACGTCAGCGCCCTTGGACAACAAGAGCTCTGCTACGAGGACAAGGCCATTTTCACAAGCCTCGTAAAGAGGAGTCGATCCATTATTGTTCTTGCTTTCTAAAGCAGCGCCTTTATCCAACAAGAGCTTGATGATGTCCAACCTGCCATTTAGACAAGCCTCGTGAAGAGGAGTAAATCCATTATTGTTCTTGCTTTCTAAAGCAGCGCCTTTCTCGAGTAAGAGCACTACTACTTGAAGTCGGTCTCGTCTGTTTGTGTTTCCTCTGCTGCAAGCTATGTGAAGAGGAGTCGATCTATCATTGTTGTTACTATTTATATCAGCACCCTTTGTTAGTAAGAGATTTACTATTACATCAAAGCCCCAATAACAAGCCAGTTGAAGAGGAGTATATCCGCTATTGTCCTTGCTTTCTAAAGCGGCGCCTTTATCCAACAAAAGCTTGACGATGTCCAACCTGCCATTTCGACAAGCCGAGTGAAGAGGAGTCCATCCAACATTGTCCTTGTTTTCTAAAGCGGCGCCTTTCTCGAGTAAGAGCGCTACTACTTGAAGTTGGCTATTTTTACAAGCCGTGCGAAGAGGAGTCGATCCATCGTTGTCCTTGCTTTCTAAATCGGCGCCTTTCTCGAGTAGGAGCGCTACTACTTGGAGTTGGCCTTTCTCACAAGCTATGTGAAGAGGAGTAAATCCGTTCCCGTTTTTGAAATTAACATTAACGCCCAAATCTATCAAGCGTATTACTTCTTGCAATTTCCCTTCTCCGCAAGCATTGTAAAGAAGAGTTCCGCCCTCTTTTGCTGCCTTAGCATTTTCTACGATCTCTTTACCATATGATCGGCGTGTATCAAACCACTCAAATTTTGCATTTGGAGCTCTAGGCTTACCTTTTGTGGCACATGTTTGATTAACTGTTATACCCATCCGAGTTATGTCATGAGTATTCCCTAAATGATTAATATTACTACAATTTGGATCAGTCATATTTTATTTATATATTATAAAAATATTATATTATCCTTTCATCGCTTTCTACCCATAAGCAAAAGATTTCCTGTGTTAGCAGTAGCGACATTGACGTCTTCTCATCATGATTCACATAAAAAATTGAAACCTTTTAACATGTTAAAACAATAGGTAAAAATAGTAAGAATGAAGATCATTAAACGATATATCGAATGCATAGCGAAAGACGTGGAGTTTTGGGTGGGACAGAACGCGAAGGACAATCATGATATGATTCAAAAGGCGTCGATCGACTCATGGTGGTTTCACGTAAAAGATAACGCATCGGCGCATGTGATTGTGAAGTTGCCTAACGACATCACAATCGATAAAAAAGACCTACAAAAAATTTTGGTTCAAGGTGCAGTCTTGATGAAGCAAGTAAGTAAATATGCTTCTACCAAGAACCTGCAAATTACCTATGCGAAGCTAGAAGATGTTGTCATGACAGAACGCGCGGGCGAAGTGACCGTTATGAAATCGAGAGTTATGGTCATCTAACTGTGAAGCATCTCTACCTTATAACTGTGAAGCATCTCTAACGTATCTTTCGGCATCTATGCGTTCTCGCATTGCGCTTATATCCCGACTTGCACGTTTTGCGGCACTTTCCTGATTTCCTGTTTCGGCGAGAACCTTTTCTGCACTTTTTCTTTCTGCGACCTCCACCCTCCATTACGCCAACTTCTGTCAAACTACGGTAAATAACAAAAATACCATCTTGTTCATTCAGTGTTGATTTTGCTCGGTCGATCGCATCGTCAACTGCATCTTCATCAGTTTCACCTTCAACACAAAAGTGAATAAGATCTTCATCTACCTCACTAACCGTAACTTCAACTGTTCCGTTGGTAGATTCATTTAAAAATTCAGATAACGTTTCACTAAATTTATCCTTTATCTCTCTTTCATCGACTTCTTCTTCTACCTCATATTTGATAGTAAAGTGTCTTTTTGTTACGTCAATTTTTGTCAAACTACGGTAAATAACAAAAATACCATCTTGTTCATTCAGTGTTGATTTTGCTCGGTCGATCGCATCGTCAACTGCATCCTCATCAGTTTCACCTTCAACACAAAAGTGAATAAGATCTTCATCTACCTCACTAACCGTAACTTCAACTGTTCCGTTGGTAGATTCATTTAAAAATTCAGATAACGTTTCACTAAATTTATCCTTTATCTCTCTTTCATCGACTTCTTCTTCTACCTCATATTTGATAGTAAAATGAAGTTTCATAATATATATATTACGCACAAAATAAATTGGCCCAAAAACGAAACTACTTAATTTGGCGGAAGAGGTGCCAAACACAACTTAATTTCCCCTAAAGAGGCCACGTCATATTTTACTATTAAAGGCAAATCATTT